>Ga0208979_100197_pt1 | contig 82227 bp, 73 predicted proteins | sample HotLakConsUCCSLE_FD_184738 | JGI IMG/M metagenome (GOLD analysis project Ga0208979, IMG submission 184738) | Hypersaline microbial mat communities from Hot Lake, Washington, USA - Hot Lake Consortium UCC-SLE (SPAdes) | ecosystem: Environmental > Aquatic > Non-marine Saline and Alkaline >... | reverse complement strand
AAAGTCGATTATCTTTGGCGGTGACTCCCACTGTACCAAATCGACCCGGTAATAAATCTTTAATTTTTTCCCATTGATCGTCTCTCAAACCATACCTGCGCATCTCTACCATATCCTCACTTTTGTTACAATTACTATCATCCTTATTTTATCTGTTATTCTCTTCCATTTGATGACACGCCCTAGGTATGATAAACGAAAAATAAATTTTCTTGGTGCTATTTATCTAGCCGCAGTCGTTATATGGCTTAATTGATGGCACGCCCTAGGAAAACGACACTTAATTTGTTAACTTGATCTCAGAGACTGTTAAACCTGATTTAACTGACAATACTTGATATGCAAAGATTTGAAGGGTCTTAGTTTTAGATGAGACTAATCTGTTATCACGTCATTTAATCTGTTACTGTACAACATATTAATATCTTTTAGGCATTTGATGGTTTCAGGTCTTTATTGGTAATGAAACAAGATTGTGCGTTTAAGTATATCAATACATTTTTTCTCTAGGTAGATACTCTCGTATTATGGGAATATTGTTAATTGATTGAATTTTTTTGTTATTAGAATTGTTGGTGAATTATTTTCAGGAACAAAGTTCATCAAAAATTCATCTCAGGTTCACAGGAAAGTCATACAGAATATTTATATTAGATTTAGTCAGCTTAAAAAGGTTTTCCTCTTTATCTCCTTCGCACTTTAAGCTGACTCCCCCAAACAATATTTTTAAAAATCTATAATTATTAATAAGAGTAAGTAATAAGAATATATATTATGAGTAAAAAGTCTTTATTTTCTAAATTAACGGCGGGTACTTCTTTACTGGTAGTGGGCTTAGGAATTGGCATGGGGGTAAGCTCTTTAACAAATATTTCGGAAATGTCTGCTTTCACTCCTTCTTTCACTTCTACGGAGGAAAATAGTGATAGTGATGCTTCTTCATCCATTGCTAGAATCCCAGAAATGAATCGTAATGGCAATGTTAATTTTGTGGCGGAGGTGGTACAAGATGTGGGGCCGGCAGTAGTTAGGATTAATGCTTCTCGTACTGTCAGCACTAGGGTGCCTCCTGTTTTTAATGATCCTTTTTTCCGTCGTTTTTTCGGGGATCAAATTCCTGAGATGCCTCAAGAGGAGACTAGGGAAGGAACTGGCTCTGGTTTTATAATCAGTGCGGATGGTAAAATTTTGACTAATGCCCACGTGGTGGAAGGGGCTTCGGAGGTTTCGGTTAACCTTAAGGATGGTCGAGTTTTACAAGGTAAGGTATTGGGCAGTGACGCTCTGACGGATTTGGCAGTAATTCAGGTGGAAGCAGATAATTTGCCTGTGGCGAGATTAGGTAATTCCGATGATTTAATTATTGGAGAATGGGCGATCGCCATTGGAAATCCTTTAGGATTAGATAATACTGTTACTACGGGTATTATAAGTGCTACGGGGCGATCGAGCGCTCAAATCGGGGTAGGAGACAAACGCCTTGACTTCATCCAAACTGATGCAGCTATCAACCCTGGTAACTCAGGAGGCCCCTTACTCAACGCCCAAGGGGAAGTCATAGCCATCAACACCGCTATTATTCGTAATGCTCAAGGTTTAGGTTTTGCCATTCCTGTCAACCGAGCGGCGGAAATTGCCGAACAGCTAATTGCAGATGGTAGAGTAGATCATCCTTATATCGGTATTTCCATGGTTTCTATTACCCCTCAAAATCGCCAGAGAATTGAAAGTCAAGGATTTACCGTGGCCCCTGATGACGAAGGAGTATTAGTGGTGCAGGTGGCCCCCAACTCCCCCGGTGCTAGGGCTGGATTACAACCAGGAGACATTATCACAAACATTGGACAAGATAGCGTGAGAGATGCAGAAACAGTACAAAAAGCGGTAGCTTCTAGTCGTGTAGGTAATGATTTAGCATTGAGATTAAGACGTAACACAGAAGAAGTAAATCTTAATGTCACCCTTGGAGTTTTGCCTACCCGTTAATAAAAATTTCCATTGAATTATTGGCAATCACCCTCTGGGGATGATTGCTTTTTTTCTAAAGTTTAGATAGTATGTCGGAAATTTGCGATTGATAATTATCAAAAGTGTATTTACTACTTAGTTTTTCTCCATTGGTAATTAATTCCTCTCGTAAAGTATTATTATTAACCATCTCTAAGATACCTTCTGCAATTTCAGGAATACTATTAGGATTGACGTATAAGGCTGCATCTTGACAGGCTTCGGGAATAGCAGAGATTTTGGAGGTTAATACAGGGCAGCCCATAGCCATGGCTTCGAGGGATGGTAAGCCAAACCCTTCATACAAGGAAGGAAATACAAAACAATTAGCATTGCGCAATAATATTAATTTTTCTAGGTCGTTGACATACCCAATGTGTCTGATAGAGGCGTAATTACGCTTAGTTATGCGAACATCTTTATCCTCTGGGTTAATATCTATTTTATCCATAAATATTTCGTTACCATAACCGGGTGAACCGACTAAAATTAGGGGCATTTTTATTTTATCTTTTATGGCACTATAAGCATCAATGAGAAGGTCAATATTTTTTCTCATTTCTAATGCTCCAACATATAGTATGTAGTTATTTTTTTCTAGCTTATATTTACTTAAAATACCTTCATTAAATATTTCATTTTTAGCAATTTGTTTATCTGTATCATCAATGGGTATGGGCTGATAAATTACTTTGATTTTATCTTCATAGTTGGGGTTAGGAAAAGTTTTTAATATTTCTTGTTTAGAAAATTCAGAAATGGTAAGGACTAAATCAGAATATTTCAGCGCACCTAATAAGTTTTTGTAAAAAAGGGAGTTAAAGCGACTGGCTGGGGGATGATATAGGGTGACAAGGGGAATTAAATCGTGGACGGTTTGAATGGTTAAGCCATTTTTATAGTTATTTTTGGCTGGGGAAGGCGCGGTGGTGAAAAGTATATCGGCTTGTTTTGTATCAATTTTAAAGGGAGTATCGGATAAGACGGCATGAAGATTAATGGTTTTATAAATAGAAGTCTGGTTAATATATCCATCGACGGCAGATAGATAATTTAGTTTATTGTTGTTATAGTAACTAGAAGCTACTTGATTGACTTGTTTTGACTTTTTTTTGCCGATAGATGTGGAGATATAATCTAATATTATTCTTTGGAGGGATGGTTCGGTGGGATCATCAAAGTTTCTTAAAATATTTAGTTGTTGTAAGTTATTGATTTGATTATTTTTTGCACTAGTTAAAAGATAATTATCATAGCCTAATTTTTTTGTTGTTTTGATCACTGATTGGGCATAAAAACCGATACCACGATAATATTTTTCTTCTAAATCTGAGGCACAAAAAACAACTTTTTTATTGACGGACATTTTTTCTTGGTAATAATTATTTCTATACTAGGGTAAACTAAAAGTAGTAAGGTGTTTTAATTTTATTCCTATGGGTTATGGTTGAACAAAATAGTCTTTATCGCACCTTGGAATGTCGTCCTGATAATTATCAGGGTTGGTACAATCAGGGTAATATATTGCGATCGCACAATAACTTACTTGATGCGTTATTCTGTTATGAGAAGGCGTTGGAATACTATCCCAATGATTATTTTTCTTGGTATTACCACGGTAAAGTATTGGAGGAATTGGGGAGATACAATCAAGCCATAAAAAGTTTTCAGGAAGCCTGTGCCATTGAAAAAGATAATTATTGGGCTTGGTATAGTGCTAGTTATATATTGCAAGAAAAAATAGGACATCACAAAGAAGCAATTCCTTTCTTACTCATTGCCCTAAAAAATAATCCTTCTGACTATTGGGCTACTTATCGCTTAGGAAAAGCCTATTTATATCAAAAAAAATATCTCAAAGCCTTAGACTTTTTTCAACAAGCTCTCAAAATTAGACCAAATGATTATTGGTGTTATTATCGTTGCGGGCAATGTCGCCAAAAATTAAATCAATTAGATTTAGCTAAAATTAACTATCAAAAATCATTACAAATAAAACTCCAAGACTATTGGTCAATTGCTAGTTTAATAACTGTCGCTGAGTCTCAAGGATTATTTTATGAAGTTGTTGAACTTAGCAAAAACATTAGTAATATTGATAGCATATGTAGCGATATAGAGCAAAAAATATCTTTAGCTCATTTTATTACAGGTATAAATAATAGTGAAAATTAGCCTTTTAACAAATGTCTTGATCAGTATTTGTTTCTATTCATTTTTAGCTGGTTGCACCAACGAAAGAATATCAAGTTGCCGTCAATTGACTAACTCTATTTCCCCCATAGAGGAAAAAATGAATGATTTAGAGGACAATAATTTAGAAATGATACTTGATACGGCTCAAACTTTTGAGTTAACCAGTCAAGCAATTACTAATCAATCTTTTGAGAATGATAATTTAAGAGAATATGCTTTGCGGTTGTCTCAGGTATATCAAGAGTATGCTGATAATACCAAAAATTTTGTTGACGCCTATGAAAAAAAAGACCAAGAAAAAGGTATATTTTATCAACAGCAACTTATTAATTTATTTAGCCGACAACAGGAAATTGTACAAACAATTAACAACTATTGTATTTAACTGATTTGTATCACAAAAAAAATTAGTATTTATTATTAGCAAAATTAAGATTTATTACTAAAAATATTGATCATATCTTCATGTTTTACATAAATATCAATGCCTGGAATTTCTTTTAGATACTCTGGGGAAAGATTATATTCCTTGGCAGGATATTGAGCTCGATTATCCTCAATCATATTATATAAATTTGCCCATTGCCCCATAACTTCTATTAAACGAAAATATTGACCTGAGTTTTTTTCATGCTTTTTACTCAATGCTAAATATTGTAAGATAATAGCATAATTTTCTAAGGTTTCTTTGCTTTTTGGTAAACCAATAATGCGAGTTACTTGGAGGAAAATTTCTTGGTTTTTCCTCACTAAGTCGATAACAGCATTGGTTTTTCTTAAGTCTTTTGATTGTAAGTAATTTACCATATCAGACAATACTTTTAGAATACTTAAATCTTTAATATCTGTTCTTTTGAATAAGTATAATAATCGTAGCCCTAAGTCTTGCTTAGTAGCCAGTTGTTTGACGGATTCAGCATAATCATTAATAGCTATTTTTCCTTCTTCACTTTTGATTGTGGCGTTAATTTCCTCTCGTTTTGTTTCTAGTTTTTCTTTAAATTCTGCGGAAGAATATAGTTGTTTAGGTAGATATTTTTTCTGGGCAGTTAAAATACCGTTTTCTTTTTCTTCTTCTGTCTCTTTTTTTTCAAATATTTCTGTTAATATTGTTAATACATAGTCGTAATATTCCTGTTGTTTTGAGCTACGATAACGTAATTCTGTTTGCTCAATTTTTAGAAATATGGACTGAGCTGCGATCGCAACTCGTAGTAATTCTGCACTATTTTCTAAACCTTCATACTGACCAGTATTTTTTGCAAAAGACGCTCTAATATTGAGAAAAAATTTAAAATCAGACTGGTTTAAATAATCACTATCCAAAGTTTTGGCAATGGAAGTCAAAATTTTAAGTTCAGAAAATAGTTGATTGTGTAATATTACAGCACTTTCGGGAACATTTTGCTTATGGGGAGAATCAGAGGAACTGTTATCTTCAGAGCTAAATATATCTGTGGTTAAAATAGCTTTAATTTTTTTGAACATATTTTGTAATAGTTAAGCATACTTTTTCTTTATGACTATATAATAACGATAAATCTTCTATCCATAGTTAATTTTTTTACATTAATTAATTATTTTTATAATTTAATATATTATGTTTATTTAACTTCATAATATTTATCATCATAAGTAGGGTATCGAAATTAGTTATGACTTTTATTTTACTAAGTCTCCCACAAAAAAAGGGTTTAAACCTTTTACTTAAATAGATTTAATTATATCAACTTACTTCTTATTAGATTAATATTTATAGATTCTCTAGATTCGCCATCTGATTAATGATTAAATAAAAGACATCATAACTGTAGTTTTAAAAAATACAATTGTTTGACTAAATATAAGAATGTCATTTAAGAAGTAAAATATTTTAAAATAATCAAAAAATTTAACAATATTTCACCATAAAATTAAAATATAGCATTTTTTATAATTATGAGATACATTTATGATTTTCAAGTCCCCCTTATTAAGGGGGATTTAGGGGGATCATTTTGTAGCCCGTAACCACGATAATTGCTATAACTAAATAAATTGGAAAAGCCTAATTTTATAAAAAAGATTGGTAAAAACTGTTTAAGGTAAAACTAGATAATCATAATGTAATCAAATGATTTTTAAAAACAGAAAAAAAAGTATATTTCTATCCCTAAGTATCAACAACATTCTTCTTCTGTGTGGAATATTGATCACCTTATTTTTCATTATCCTTGCCTTAAGTGCTTCATTTTTACAAGAGCAAAATATAATTCAGAATCCCCTTGAATCTTTAATTAATCCCATACATCAGCCACCCAATAATGAGCATTGGTGGGGAACAACAGGACAGGGATATGATGTATTTTCAAGGACAATTTTTGGTACTCAGGCAGCTTTTAAAGTAGTAACTTTAGCCACAGGATTAAGTTTAGTAATTGGAGTGCCATTAGGATTAGTAAGTGGTTATTTCGGAGGAAAATTAGATAAACTTTTACTATTTTTAATGGATACTATTTATACTCTGCCTGGTTTGTTGTTATCTGTTACCCTTGCTTTTGTGGTGGGCAGAGGAATTTTTAATGCCGCTATTGCTTTATCCATCTCCTACATTCCACAATATTATCGGGTGGTGCGCAACCACACTACCAGTGTTAAAACAGAGTTGTTTATCGAAGCCGCCCAAGCCATGGGGGCAACACCCCAAAGAATTTTGACGAAACATTTATTTTTTAATGTGGTGCAAAGTGTCCCTGTTTTGTTTACTCTTAATGCGGCGGATGCCATTTTAATTTTGGGGGGGTTAGGTTTTTTGGGTTTAGGATTACCCGAGAATGTGCCAGAATGGGGTTATGACTTGAGATTGGCTCTGGATGGTTTATCTACAGGTATTTGGTGGACTGCTTTATTCCCCGGATTGGCAATGACGGCTATGGTAACGGGGTTATCTTTATTAGGAGAGGGCTTGACTGAGTTTTTTGAGCCTCGTATTCGCTGAGTTTATTTTTTTTATTGTTGAGGTTTTCATGAGAAGTAAGCATAATGCTGTTCGTAAAAAACAAAGAATAAGACAACAAAAGCGAAAGAAAAAGAATCGTTTTTTTCTGTTTTTAATTCTGGTGGGTTTTCTTCTTTTTAATCACTATGGAAATCCTCAATGGCGATCGCACTTTGAAGATAAATTAACCTATGAAAATATAGTTAGTTTTATTAATAGTTTCAATTTTAGAATCACATCTTTAAAATCATTAACCCAAGAATTTATTACAGAGTTTAATGGCCCCGTGGTTAAGGGGGATGTAAACAGTCTTGATAAAAATCGTTTTGCGGAAATAGATGCCAAGGCTTTACAGGTTGAATATTCAGGGAATTCTACCTCAGAATTAGCTAATCTTTTGAGTCAATATGCCACTACAGAGGAGGAAAAAGCAAGGATAATTTATACTTGGATTACCCATAATATTGCTTATGATGTAGTGTCTTTAAATACTTTTATGAACTACAACATTTATCCAGATGTTAGTGTTAAAACAGTTTTAAATACCCGTCAAACTATCTGCTCTGGTTATGCTAACTTGTATCAACAGTTAGCTAAAAATATGGGTTTAAAATCAGTTATTATCATCGGTTATGCAAAGGGTGTAGATTATGCTGTTGGTAATGATAATAATGTCAATCATGCCTGGAATGGAGTGCAAATTGAGGGAAAATGGTTTTTGTTAGATCCCACTTGGGGTGCTGGAACCATTAATGAAAATAGTTTTGAGAAGAATTTTAATGATTTTTACTTTGCAACTAATCCTGCTAATTTTATTTATACTCACTTTCCTGAAAATAATAAATGGCAGTTATTAGATCAACCTTATACTAGAGATAAGTTTGACAATTTGCCTACAATTTCCCATCAATTTTTTACAGGCAATTTTGAATTAGTTAGTCATACAAATAAGAAAATTATAACTAATAATATAGTTGATATTATTTTAAAAGCTCCTCGAAATTTAGTTGCGATCGCATCTTTACAACAGAATGAGCAAGAAGTAGAAGGACAACATACATTTGTGCAAAGACAAGGAGAATTTATTAATATAAAAGTCTCATTTCCCCATAGAGATAATTACCAACTAAAGATTTTTGGAAAAGAGCAAAATGACGATAATAATTTTCCTTTTATTGTAGGTTATGATATTGTTGCCAATAATCAAATTAATCAACAATTTCCCTTTATATTTACTCATTTTTCTGAAAATAATGGCTACCTAGAATCACCTTTTAATGGTCAATTAAATCCTAATCAGAATAACTATTTTAAATTAAGGGTTGATAATGCCACCGATGTCAGAGTTTTTGATAAGTCCTCTAACAATTGGACTACTTTAACCCGTTATGGCAACCTCTTCACTGGTAATGTAGCAGTTTCTCGGGGAGAAGTAATTGTTTATGCTCGGTTTCCAGGCGATCGCAATTTTTGGGGTTTATTACGCTATAACTAACAGTTGCAACTAGATCGCAATTAGGTTACTCTATTCGTAAAGCTAATGATAGTAATTATCAATAGTTTTAACCAGTAATCAAAATAAAAGATCAACAATTATGGCAAAAATAGGCTTATTTTATGGCACCCAAACAGGAAACACAGAAACCCTTGCCGAATCTATCCAAACAGCCCTTGGGGGAGACGGCATGGTTGATTTACATGACGTTGCCGATGTCGAAATCGAAGAACTTGACAACTACCAATATTTAGTAATCGGTTGTCCCACATGGAATGTAGGGGAATTACAAAGTGACTGGGAAGGACTTTATGAAGACTTAGATCAAATTAACTTCCAAGGCAAAAAAATCGCTTATTTTGGTGCAGGAGATCAAATTGGCTATGCCGATAACTTTCAAGATGCCATGGGGATTTTAGAGGAAAAAATTAGCGAATTAGGGGGGCAAACCGTGGGTTATTGGTCAGCGGAAGGTTATGAATTTAACGAATCAAAAGCCCTAAAAGACGGTAAATTCGTTGGTTTAGCCATCGATGAAGACAATCAATCGGAGCTTACGGACTCTCGCATTGAGTCTTGGGTGGCTCAAATCAAACCAGCATTTGGTCTTTAATGCTTTTACCCAAGGGCGGATCAACATTCCGCTCAAACCTGTTAATAAAAGTTAACAGTATTTTTATTGCATTATTTTTGCAATTAAGTTAGTTTATGAATACGCTTATTGAATAACTCTACTAATAAGCATCGTTTAAATTTTGATAATCTATGCAAACCTACGACAACCCGAACGCAAAATATGACTGGTGGGCAGGAAATGCCCGATTTGCCAACCTCAGCGGTTCATTTATTGCCGCCCACGTGGGGCAAGCAGCCCTGACAGCTTTTTGGGCTGGGGCTTTTACCCTTTTTGAGATCTCCAGATTTGACCCTAGTTTACCCATGGGTGAGCAAGGATTGATTCTTTTACCCCATCTAGCTACCCTTGGCTGGGGAGTAAGCGAAGGAGGAGCTGTAATTGATACTTATCCATACTTTGTGATAGGTTCGATTCATCTTATTTCCTCCCCATTTTTGGGGGCAGGAGCATTATTTCATATCCTCAAAGCGCCGGATGATTTAAAAAAAGCCGAAGGACAAGCCAAAAAATTTCATTTTGACTGGGATGATCCTGCTAAACTAGGACTTATCCTCGGACATCATCTGTTATTTCTTGGTTTTGGGGCTTTACTTTTGGCAGGGAAAGCCATGTATTGGGGAGGATTGTATGACTCTACCACCCAAACCGTCAGGTTAGTTACTAACCCCACCCTTGATGCGATGACTATTTATGGTTATCAAACCCATTTTGCTAGTATTTCTAGCCTTGAAGATCTTGTGGGAGGTCATATCTATGTGGGTATCATGTTAATTGGGGGTGGAGTATGGCATATTTTAGTACCTCCCCTCAAATGGGCAAGAAAAGTGTTAGTTTTTTCTGGGGAAGCAATTCTTTCCTATTCTTTAGGGGGCATTGCCTTGGCTGGTTTTGTGGCGGCTTATTTTTGTGCTGTCAATACCCTTGCCTACCCTGTGGAATTTTACGGGCCAGTATTGGAGGTAAAATTGGGAATTGTACCTTACTTTGCTGATACCGTTAATTTGCCCTACGGTGAAAATACATCCCGTGCATGGTTGGCAAATGCTCACTTTTTCCTTGCCTTTTTCTTCTTACAAGGACATTTGTGGCACGCTATCAGGGCTTTAGGATTTGATTTTCGCCGAGTGGAAAAAGCCTTTGAGTCTCTGGAAGCCTAAAAAAGAAATGGTGAGATAGGAGGCTACTACATTAGATAAATACTTAACCTTCTCTCACCAGTCCCTTATCTTGGACAAAATTGGGAAATTGTCCATAGCTTATTAATGATTCTCTTTTCATATTAGCAGAAGGAAGTGGTAACGATCGCCGTTATCCTTTCTTCTTTTTTTTGGTGTTCAAATTGATTGGCACTAAGATATATATATCTAAACACCTGAGTTTGTAAGAGTGCAATGTTATCAGAGATCAAAAAAATAGCTACGGAAATCAGCCCAAGATTAATTGAAATTCGGCGCCATTTTCACGCCCATCCTGAGTTGAGTGGCAGGGAATATCAAACAGCGGCCTATGTGGCAGGGGTATTGTCTTCCTGTGGTTTGAAAGTAAAGGAGGGGGTGGGAAAAACGGGAGTAATTGGGGAGTTGGAGGGGAAGGAAAAATCTCGTGGTTATCTTGCTATTCGGACTGATATGGATGCTTTACCTATCCATGAAACGAGTCAGGTGGAATATGCTTCTCGCAATGCGGGAATTATGCACGCCTGTGGGCATGATTTACATACTACGGTGGGTTTAGGTACGGCGATGATTTTATCTCGTCTTAAAGATGAAATGAAAGGGAAAGTTCGTTTTTTGTTCCAACCTGCCGAAGAAATTGCTCAGGGAGCTTCTATGATGGTGGAAGATGGGGCGATGAAGGGCATTGATGCCATTTTTGGGGTTCATGTGTTTCCATCTATTCCTGCCCAAGTAATTGGGGTTAGATACGGGGCGCTGACTTCTGCCATGGATGATATTGAGATTACGATTCAGGGGGAGGCCGGTCATGGGGCGCGTCCTCATCAGGCTATTGATGCCATTTGGATTGCGGCGCAGGTGATTACTACTCTACAACAGGCTATTAGTCGTACTCAAAATCCCCTTGATCCTTTGGTGTTGACTATCGGACAGATTCAGGGGGGTAGGGCTGCAAATATTATCGCTGATCAGGTTAAAATGGTGGGTACGGTGCGATCGCTCAATCCCCAATTAAGGGAAAATTTACCCCAATGGATTACCAATATAGTTAAGGGAGTCTGTGAGATTTATGGGGCAAAAGCGGAGGTTAATTATAAGTATTGTTTGCCCAGTGTACAAAATGACCCTGATTTAACCAAAATTTTGGAAAAATCTGCCCTAGAGGCCTTTGGGGAAGATAAAGTGATTTCTATTCCTGAGCCTTCTTTGGGGGCGGAGGATTTTGCGGTTTATTTGGAACACGCCCCCGGGGCTATGTTTCGCTTGGGGATAGGAAAGGAGGGACAACATAATTATCCCTTGCATCACCCCCGTTTTGTGTTGGATGAGTCCGCTATTTTTACGGGGGTGGTAATGATGGCTTATGCTGCTTATCAGTATTTAGAGCAGTTATGAGTTACTCCCTAAATCCTTCAATCCTGGGTAGGGTGATTCAAAATAGGTATCAAAATTGATTGCCCCTCACCCCCAACCCCTCTCCCAAAAGGCGAGGGGAGTTTAACCAAGTATTTCAACTTAATCCCTGATACCACCTAATCTCTTTAGATGAATTATGAGTTACCGATGGCAAGTCCTAATACGAGCATTCCTAAGACGAGGAAGGGTTGCGCACTGGCTTGATATTTGACATCATTTTCAAGAGGATCTCGTAAAAAGTACATATCTTGGAAAGTAATTTGAGGAATGATGAGAAGGAAGAGGATGGCAGCATAAAGGTTTTTGTGGATGCTCACTAAATATAAACCCATTCCAGCCTGAAACACATCAATCATGATTACACATATCCAAGCGGCGGTGGTAATACCAAACATCACTGGTAATGATTTTAAGCCTAAAGTGCGATCGCCCTCTACACTCTTAAAGTCATTAACCACGGCAATGCCTAATCCAGCCATACTATAAATGAGGGTCAAAACCACAATAGTCCAATTTAACTGCCCAAATAAAGCATGACCAGCCCACCAAGGAAGGGCGATATAACTAGAGCCGAGGGCGTAGTTACCTAACCAGCCATTTTGTTTTAACTTGAGAGGAGGAGCCGAATAAATATAGGATACCAATGAACCACCAATGGCCAAACAAGTTAATACAGGGAAATCATGACCCGCCCAAACATCCAAACCATAGGCGATCGCAATTCCTCCAATTAATAAAACGATAATTTGAGTAACCACTTGGGGAATGGTAATAGCCCCTGAAGGAATCGGACGATAAGGCTCATTAATAGCGTCAATGTCTCGATCATAAAAATCATTAATAGTCTGGGTATAACCCGTCAACATTGGACCAGACATGAACATACAAGCAAGAGCAATCAAGAAATGCTCCACACTCCACACATATCCTCCCGAAGAAGCAGCCCCACAAACAACCCCCCAAATAAGAGGAATCCAAGTAATAGGCTTCATCAACTGCAACCTTATCTGCCAGATATTTTTAGCTTGACTAGCTCCTTTCATGCCCAACATTTGACGGGCTTTTGAGCCTTTATCCTCTCGCTCCAAATCAACTTTTGTATAATCTTTATTTTCTGCTTCAGTCATAACCTTAATGAATAATTAATTTTTGCCTTAAGGAAATAGTAACCAAAACAGCCATTGTAATGGGGAAATAATCGATTTTTCATAAAAAAAAGCCCCCCAAATAATGGAAGACTGTTAATTAAACATATTTTCTCTCCTCAAAAACACTAACTTAGAGAACTATTACTGCGATCGTAATTACTAGCAAAACTAGACAAAGGAGCATTTTTTACCGTGTCGTAATACTCAGTATTACTAACATCCATACCAATCTCTGCCGCTACTCTACCCAACATGGATTGTTGACGGTTTCTCATCATCTTTTGGTGACGCATCATTAAAGCTCTGGATTGTTGTTTGGTATTCATAGCACTCTCCTTTAATCTCTACAGATTTTTTCCTTACACTTAGCATTTTAAATAAATTCTGTATAATTTGCTACAAAATAACCCAATTTTCAACAAAAGTTAACAATAAATAATCAATAACTCAATTATTCATTGTTAAATATTCCTAATCACTAAAACGAGGAGTCATGCAGTAAGGACAATCCATCCACTCCTGTTGCAATTCCGCTCCACAAGTTTGACAAGTAAGAGAACTTTTCCGCTTAGATTTTAACTCAGACTCTAACCCAGAATCAGTAAATGTAACCCTTTCTACTTCCTCTAGGGTGGTATGTCCTTGTCTTACCAAATTAAGACTGTAGGCCAAAATGGTAGTCATACCTTCTTCCACCGCAGTTTCTTTAATTAAATCCGTGGTAGCCCCTTTATTGATTAGTTTTTGTAGAGTTTCGGTGATGACCATAAATTCATATACCCCAACCCTTCCTTTATATCCTGAACCACCACATTTACTACAGACAGTACCATTGTTCACCGCTTCTTGGAGAGTGTCTCCCGTCAAAGTTCTAGCTTTGTAGAAGGTTACAGATTGTTCCCCAGAGGCGGTTAAACCAAAACGAGATAATTCTTCCTTGTCAGGGGCATATTCTTCCCTACATTGAGTACATACCCGACGCATCAACCTTTGAGCCAGAACTCCTAATAAGGCCCCAGAAATCATGAAAGGTTCCACTCCCATTTCATCGAGACGGGCGATCGCCCCTGCCGCATCATTGGTATGTAAAGTAGTTAAAACAAGGTGTCCTGTCAAGGCCGCCTCAATAGCCGTTTTAGCCGTTTCCACGTCCCTCGTCTCACCCACCAGAATAATGTCAGGATCTTGACGCATAAACGCCCGTAAAATAGAAGCAAAATTCATGCCCTTCTCCCGAATTACTTGCACCTGAGTGATACCGGGCAACGCATACTCGATGGGATCTTCTGCGGTATTAATATTTACCCCCGGCTTATTTCTTTCCGCCAATACCGAATAAAGGGTAGTAGATTTACCCGAACCTGTGGGCCCTGTTACCAAAATCAAGCCAAAAGGACGACTAGCAATTTCTCGAACCCTCAACAGGGTTTCCTCGTCACTAATCAAGAAGTCTAACCCCAACTGAGTTGCCGAGTTATCCAAGATCCGTAAACAGACCTTTTCCCCATAACGGCTAGGAAGAGTATTTACCCTGAAATCCACATTACGCCCTTGATATACCCTACGGATCTTTCCATCTTGGGGCAAACGACGCTCTGCAATGTCTAACTCTGCCATAATCTTGAACCTTGCTACCACCGCTGTGGTGATGTGACGGGGCAAACGGAAAAACTCTTGCAATACCCCATCCTTACGCATTCTTACTCGCAGAAGCTCCTCTTGAGGCTCGATGTGAATGTCAGAAACGCTCTCCTGTAGAGCTTTAATCATCACCTTATTAACTAGCTTGATGATAGGAGCTTGATTAGCGTCATTAGAACTTAAATCAGCATCATTGCTCTCGTCCTTTCCTTCCTCTAAACTGTCATAGTTTAAATCATCAATGACATCATCAACACTGGCTAATTTGTCCTGGGCTTTTTTTGCCTGTAGAGCCTCTTCCTTTTGTCGTTTTTCGCTTTCTTCCTTATAGTATATTTGTATGAGGCGATCGTAATCCTCTTCCGTAATCACAATCCTCTGTAAATCCAATCCCTTAAGACGAATTAACTTGCGTACCTCATCCAAAGCTGCCAAGTTGTCAGGATCTACCATGGCAATCACCAACACTGGGGGATCTTCGGTATTAATACGGCGCACAGGTAACAGCTTATGACGACGACATACCTTGATATTAATCACCGAGTCAATCAACTCCGTCATCTGATCCGAAGAAATTTCATCCGCATCAGGATCAACAGAATCAACCCCATAAAGTATTTTTAACTCAAAAAGATGGTGTTTTTTGTATTGTCTAACCAAATCAGGGGACAACGCCTTATGAGTCATACTCTCAAGCACTTTCACCAGAGGCTGTTTACTATTCCTCACCTCTACCAAAGCATTTTTAAGTTGGTCTTTGTCAATATATCCAGATTGAATTAACTTATTTCCGAAAGGGCTAAAATAATCTGGACTTACGAGGGCGGTACTTAACTTTTCTAATTTTTTTCCAGAAGAAGAAACAGGGCTTTGAGTCATAATATTTTATGGCAATGGACGAGGAATCGATCGCACTTAGCTGATAACACTTCAATTGTACTAAATTATATAGAATCTGAAATCAAACCTGTGTTTTAATTTGTTAACAGAAAAAATATTTATAAAAAAAAATCAGGGAAATCTAAATAACATAGACCCCTGATTTTATCATCAAATATTCTTAAAAAAAATTAGGTTAACCACCCCTTTAATCTTCTCGCAACCTGTGGTCTTCTTAACTTACGCATTGCTTTAGTTTGAATTTGACGTACCCTTTCCCTTGATAAATCAAACATTTGTCCCACCTCCTCTAAGGTATGAGGCTTAGAATGAGACAAACCATAACGAAGAATTATAACTTCTTTTTCCCGGCCACTCAATACATCATCCAACACAGAAACTATTTCCTGATTCATCATCGCCTCATTCATCTTCTCCTCAGGCAACAATAAATTGGTATCTTCCAATAATTCGAGTAACTCGGTATCCTCCCCCTTACCCACACGATGATTAAGAGACAAAGATTGACGTTTCAACTGCAATAACTGATGCAACCCCTGTTCATTGATACCCATTTCCTCCGCCAACTCAATCTCCGTCGGATTCCGTTGCAAACTTTGTTTTAATTCCCGTTGAGCCTTTTTAAGTTTATTTAACTTCTCAACAATGTGAATTGGTAGTCTAATAGTACGAGAATCATTAGCAATCGTTCTAGTAATTGCTTGACGAATCCACCAATAAGCATAAGTAGAAAACTTATAACCCTTGTCTGGGTCAAATTTTTCCGCCGCCCGATTTAAACCAATAGCCCCTTCCTGAATCAGATCTAAAAAAGGCACACCCCTGTTTAGATAACGTTTGGCAATAGATACCACCAAACGCAAATTAGAACGAATCATTTTACGTTTGGCAACCCTTCCCTTATAAAGACGATTGTCCAATTGACGCTCTGTTTCTAAGCCCATGGCACGGGCTAATTCCATTTTGCTGGGGGTTTTTTGTAATTGATGATGTAATTTTTGTTGTTTTTCTTCACACTCTGTTAAAAACTTGACAGCCTGGGCCAGTTCTACTTCTTCGGTTGCCGTTAACAAAGGGTAACGAGCCATTTCTTTAAAAAATGCCCCGACGGAGTCTTCTGATTTACTGCGATTACTCCTTACCTTTTTTCCGTTTTGCTCTGTCTCTTCAGAATATTGAGCAATCACCTCGTCTAATTCTCCATCAATTTCGGCTTTGATTTTATCATTTTCCTTGGTGAGGGGACTGGTAAATTGGTTCATGTTGTTACTCCTCTTTTTAACGCACTTTTTATCCTGCCTAGGGACATAATTTAATAAATCATCTTTTTTTTACTTGTTTTGTTATGGTTAATACTAAATTCATGTAATGGGCAGTGGATAAATGTCTAAATCCTAATGTAGCTAATAAAACTCGTTTTTGACTATTAAAATAAGATTCTTTTTAGATTTTTTTTAGATTTTAGTGTTGTAAACTACAAAATCATAATTTTTATTAAGAAAATTGACATTAATGGATAATACTGATAGACAAAATTAGAAAACAAACTGATCAATATTATTTCTAGCTTATCCAAAATAAAGTAATAAGAGTTAAATCACCTTCAAAATGGATAAGATCCTCTAGCCATCAAAAAATTAAAAAATACTTAAGTAATCAATAGCCCGAGACATTAGAATATATTTCATGGGAAGTATAACTATTTATTTTAGAGTCAAAAAAATAATAAAAATGATCCCCGTGGGTAAAGAGTAAATTTTAAAGCCATAAGGGGCAATATGGTTAATATTCGACACAAAAGTAAGTTAGTCAAATAGGGGCTCAATTGTCGGTTAAAATCTTTCTGATTTGAAGGTTTCAATGTAAACTCTGGTGAGTAATGATTAATAGTTACCGAGGAAATTCTGTGGGAATAACTTGTACTATCAAAGTCTCATTTTCTCTGTTAACAGTGATAGGAAGGGTTTCTCCAATGTTAGTTTGTTCTACCTGTTCTTGAACATCGGTAGTTTTGACGATTGGTTGCTCTCGAATTTGGATAATTAAATCTCCTGTTTTAAATCCAGCCTGTTGCGCGGGGGAGTTAGGCATTACCCTTAAAATTAATACCCCTTGTTTATCTTGATAAATGTCAGGAATGGAAAAATCATAATTATTGAAGGTGTAGGGGTTAAGTGTCACCATCTGAATCCCCAAGTAAGGATGTTCTGCTTTTCCTTTGGTGGCTAATTGTTGAGAAATGCGAGAAGCCGTTTCAATGGGGATGGCAAAACCTAATCCTTGGGCATTGGCTTTGATGGCTGTGTTGATACCAATAACTTCTCCCTCTATGTTTAATAGTGGTCCCCCTGAGTTGCCTGGGTTGATGGCGGCATCGGTTTGGATGAAACGAACTCTTTTATCTGGTACTCCTACTTCGTTGCTCGATCGCCCTGTAGCGCTTATAATACCTGCTGTGACAGTGTTATCTAGTCCTAGGGGGTTGCCAATGGCGATCGCCCATTCCCCCGTAATTAAATCTTGACTTCTACCCAACTTTACCACAGGCAAATCAGAAGCATTAATTTTTATCACCGCCACATCCGTCATGGTGTCAATGCCTAACACTTCCCCCTCAAAAAATCGACCATCCCGCAAAGAAACCGTTACCACATCAGAATTTTCAATTACATGGGCATTGGTAATAATTAAACCATCCTCTTGGATAATAAAACCCGAACCAGTGCCACTGTCCTCCCTCGGAGAACTTGGCATAGAGCCAAAAAAGTCTTCGAGAGATGGATTTTGACTCACCTGTCGAGACGCATTAATTCTCACCACCGCAGGACCAACCTTTTCTACCGCTGCGGCAATAAAATTAAAATTACGATGATTCTCTATATCCTGCTCCCTATCTGGAGAATCACTGAGGGGAATCGAATAATTTTCCGAAGAAACAGAAGGATTAATATAATCCTGAGAAGAGTAGTTAAATTGTCTGCCTCCCCATAAGCCGAAAGAAATACCAGCGACTAAAAACCCTGTAGAGATAGCGATTCTGGAAAATACTTTGCTCATCTTCGATTGCTTTTGATCTTAACCTTTAATCTAACACAATCTTTGGAGGCGATACAATCATTAGCAAACATCGAAAAACCTAACACCTAATACCTAACACCTAATTAGATAGAGACTTCACTTAACTCTCGGCTAAGATGATCAAAAGGTGCATCAATCAAAGAAGTATCTTCAATACCAGAAGCAAAAGCCATGTCTTTGATCATTTCTTTCATGATTTGAATACCTCTGACCGTAGGGCCAATGGGTACTCCAAGGGAATTATAGGTTTCTCTTAACCCTTGCAATACACGCTCATCTAATACACTGGTATCCCCTGCAATGAGGGCATAACTAACATAACGTAAGTAGTAGTCCATATCCCGTAAACAAGCCGAATAACGGCGGGTGGTGTAAGCATTGCCCCCAGCGCGAATAAGTTCGGGTACTTCTTCAAATAGTTGTTTTCCCGCATTTAAGACTAACTCAGGGGAGTTGGCATTAATAACATTAGCGATTTGAATTCTAGCAGTGCCAGATTGAAAGTAAGATTTTAAAGAATCAATGGCATCTCTATCAAGATAACGCCCTGAGACATCATAGTTTTTTATTAAGCTAGTTACGGCATCGAGTAACATTTTTTTCTCCCAACAAATATTTTAATTTTTAACTATTAAAGAGTTATATTTTATTTTAATCTTGATCCTGACTGGCTCGTCAACATCATTAAGACTAATTATTTCATACTTTCCCTCGGGTTAAGTTTACCCTGTGGGTGCTGTGTCACAAAACCTAAGTGCGATTTCCAAGGGATCTGCTAAATTATCCCAAAAAATAGACTTAAAAAACAGATTTCGGGAAAACACTACAAATAACTTTCCCTAGGAAAACTATTTCTAGCTATACAATAGGAATCATAAACAGCGAGACTATTATCTTATTTCTACACCTAGATTGATAAGAAAAGTATCAAATCTTTACATATTTTCTAATTTTATGGCTATTGTTTCTTTACTCAAAAAATTAATTTCTACCCTAGCTTTATCCTTGATAGTAAGTTGGGGATTGTTTGTTTATCCTTCTATGGCTTTGCCCACAGACATCAGCGCTGATAGCTTTGTGGCTCAGGCGGTAGAAAAAACAGGGGATGCGGTGGTACGCATCGACACGGAAAAGGTGGTTAGTGGTGGTTTTGGTTTTGCTCCTTTTATGGATGATCCCATGTTAAGCCCGTTTTTTGGTAATGGTTTGTCAGGAAGAATGCCCCAAGAAAGAAAGGTGGCAGGGCAAGGTTCAGGATTTATCGTGGATAGTTCAGGTATTATTTTGACTAATGCCCATGTGGTCAGTGATGCGGATAAGGTGACTATTACTCTTAAGGATGGACGCAAGTTTTCTGGGGAGGTGACAGGGACGGATCAAATTACTGATTTGGCTGTGTTAAAGGTGGATTCTCAGGGAGAACTTTTACCCGCTGCGGTGTTGGGGGATTCTGGAGCCGTAAAGGTGGGGGACTGGGCGATCGCCGTTGGCAACCCCGTAGGCTTAGACAATACGGTAACTCTGGGCATTATTAGCACCCTTCATCGCTCTTCTTCGGAGGTGGGTATTTCTGATAAAAGAATCGACTTTTTACAAACCGATGCAGCCATTAATCCTGGTAACTCAGGAGGCCCTTTGTTAAATGCTCAAGGGGAAGTAATCGGCATTAATACCGCCATCCGTGCTGATGCCATGGGAATCGGTTTTGCCATCCCCATCAACAAAGCTAAGGAAATTCAAACTACCCTTGCCATGGGGGGAGAAGTACCCCATCCCTACGTGGGTATTCAGATGGTCAATGTTACCCCTGATTTGGCTCGAGAAAATAATGATAATCCTAATTCTGCTTTTATGATTCCTGAAGTAGAGGGGATTTTGGTAGTGCAGGTATTGTCTAATACTCCTGCATCGGAAGCAGGAATTCGTCGGGGAGATGTGGTGGTAAAAGTTAATAATAGCCCCATTGGTGATGCGGCGGAGCTTCAAAATTTGGTAGAAAAAACTGGGGTTGATAAAAATATCCGTTTTTCTGTGGTTAGGGGCGATCGCACTTTAGATCTTAATCTTAAAACTGCACAGTTGAGATAATTAAAGGTTGTGGAAAAAGCGTAGTCGTGAAGGTGGGGAATAGGGAACAGGGAATGGGGAATAGGCAATTAATAAATAATTAAGTTTGATTTTCTCATCTCCCTATCTTTTATAACTAATTTATTATTAAGCCATGGAAAAACCTTATCAAAAAATACCGATTCAAGAGTGTGGAGAGGCATTAATTGCAATTCCTGAAGATTTATTTCTGATGGAAAGTCCTCCTCCCTACCAAAAACTGGGGGCTGATTATGGGGGTAAGTCTCCCTATTATTTGCGCCAAACTGTTGTTGATGGTTTAATTGTTGCCCAAGAAAAATTACAACAGCTTAAGCCCCAATGGCGATTAAAAATTTTTGATGCTTATCGCCCCATATCAGTACAGCAGTTTATGGTGGATTACACTTTTGAACAGGTTTGCGAGATGAAGGGTTTAAACCAACATCAGTTAAATTCTGCCCAAGAAAAAGAGGTTTATGAGGAAGTATATAAAATTTGGGCGATTCCTAGCCATAATCCTCTCACTCCTCCTCCCCATAGTACGGGGGCTGCGGTAGATTTAACTTTATTGGATGAACAGGGGCAAGAGGTTGATATGGGAGGGGAAATTGATGAGTTGTCGGGGCGATCGCACCCTAACTATTATCAAGATAGTTCAAACTCCCTCGAACAAGAGTATCACCACCATCGACAAATACTTTTACAAGCTATGGAGGAGGGCGGTTTTCTTCGTCATCCTGGGGAGTGGTGGCACTTTTCCCAAGGCGATCAAATGTGGGCATGGTTACAAAATTCGGTTAATCCTTCCCTGAGTGCGATCGCAAAATATGGCAGTGTGGAGTAGGAAATCATTCAAACCTCTTGCGGATAAGTCTCTCACAGATAAATCAATTAGAAACTATCAAAACTAACCACTTCAGAGAAATCTAACTGTCCGGCGCGAGGATTTGCCCCTTGAGTAGCCTTTCCAACCACAATCATAAAAGAAAGAATATAATCTTCGGGTAGGTTAATAATTTCTGCTACCTTCGTAGGGTCAAAACCAATCATAGGACAGGTATCATAACCCATTGCCTTCGCTGCTAACATGATATTTTGTCCAGCCATTCCAGAAGAACGCATCACCTCATCCCTTTGCAACTGAGGTTTATCATTATAAAAACCACCAATCATAGGCACAATCTGGTTTTGTACAGCCTCAGGGGTATTACGCCAATATCTCTGAGGATCTTTTTCAGAAGCCTTTAAATCTCCGCAAATGACAACCACAATGGAAGCATCACTAACTTGAGCTTGATTGAAAGAAACAGCTTTTAATTTGTCCTTAATTTCTTGATCTTTAACAACTACAAAACGCCAATTTTGCATATTAAAGGAGGTAGGAGAAAGCAAAGCCTGTTCCATTAGGGTATTGATTTCAGAGTCAGTCATTTTATGATTAGGATCATATTTTTTGATCGATCTTCTTTCCCTGATAGCTGTTAAAGTATCCATAAAATATTTTTTAGTTGATGATTTACTACTTAACATTACTTAATATAGCAAGTTATTCGATGGATAATTAAAAATAAAAAATTGAAAAGTAAGGCTAGGAACAGTAAATTAAGAATGGATGTAAGTTTATTGGAGTATGATTTAATCTCATAAACACCCAAGGAAATATATTTTTTTCATATTTTGATTTAGCTTTTCTATTCCTGTCAATTTTTTCATATTCACTAATTATCAATTATTCATCATGGGTTGGTTAACTAAAACTTCTCTCACTGTCGCTTTTTTGTTTTTGCCTGAAATTGTCTCTCCTATGGTTAAAGATAGTTTCTGTGGTTTAAGGGCGATCGCAAATCAGGCTAGTAATTTCGGTAACCGTGGCAATAACGGCGTAACAGGGGCAGATGGCTCAAACGGCAGAAATAGCGAGAGCATTACTATTTTTGCTGACGGCTCACCCCTAAACCTTAATTTAGCAGGACAAAACGGCACCACAGGGCAAAGTGGCACCAATGGCACTAGGGCATTATGCGAAAGCCAACCTAATAACCCCAGTCAAAACCTACAGGGTGCTAGGGGAGGCGATGGTGGAGATGGCGGTAATGGGGGCGATGGCGGTAACGGTGGAAATCTTACTATTTATGCTACCAATCGAGAAGATTTGAGACAGATTTCGGTAAATGCGTCCTCTGGGCAAGGGGGAGACGGCGGAGACGGTGGCCGTGGGGGGGATGGTTGCCAGTGTAGTCAATCATTTTGGACGGTGGAAAGTTGTACAGGTACTCCAGGGACTCCTAGTTATAGCTGTGGAACTCAAGAATTTCGTTGTACCAATGGTAATACGGGGCAAAATGGTCGCTCTGGGAGGGCTGGAAGGACTGGAAATCAGGGTAGTTTGACCTTGATTAATAGTAGTACCCCTTTACCTCCTGATCGTCTAAGTGCCTCTGTAACCATGGCAGAATTGAAGGATAGAGGTTTTAGTTTATCAAAAAATATTTGGGAAAATCGTACAGGGGCAGGAAATTTATTTGCTTCTGGTTCTATAATTGCTGATCAATATTTGGAATTGGTGGAGAGGGTAGAAAATTCCGTGGTAATGATTTGGAATGCCCCCCAACCTTTTGAGGATTTTGGCGATCGCACTGTAACCTTAAATTTACAAGATGATCGTACTGTAAATATAAATTTTCCTGATGACATCTGGTTACAAACCAATATAGTACCAAAAAATCAAGTCACAGAAGTATTTGTTTTCAATGCCATCCGAGCTAGTGAAAGCACCAGACTAGCAAGTGAAGGTATTTCAGGATTGGGATTAGGAGTACAAATGGAAATAGTTGACCAAGCCCAAATTTCCGACATCATGAACACCAGCTTTAAAATTAGGTACAGTACATCTTCATCTTCTCGCAATATAAACCCGAGACAAAGAAGCGATTATACCCTGCGCTACGAAGGAGAAATACCAGCACAATTTGTTAATTATCAGAACAACCGATTTATTGTTAATATTGGTGAATTAGATATTGATCCTCGTCACCTACAGGCCGACAGTTCCATTCAAATTGAACTAGAAATTACCCGCACCTTTGGGGAAAATCAGTCAACCCAAACCATTACCGAAAGAAGAGTCCTCGGCCCATTTCGCTAAATCATCGGGAGTGTTGCAATTATATAAAACCCTCTTATCTTTAACCATAAGGGGGCTTACTTTTTCTTGTTTTAACCATCTCTGAAATGACTTATTTCCCTGATTAATTGATTTTTGTAAGGATAGAAGACAACCACGGCGGTAAAAACCACATAAACACTCCCACCCTTTTTCATGGGATGGTAACAGGGCAATAGTTTCGGGTGACAGGGAGGATAATCGTTTTAACCATGATTTTATTTCTTGACTATGGAGGTAAATTAAATCACAGGGTAATAGTAAAACCCATTCAGTTTTGATAAAAGATAATCCATGGCAAAAAGCCACAAAAGGCCCTTGGTAGGGGTAAGGTTCAATGATAAATTGAGTAGTATTAGGCAAGATAGACTGATATGGATGTTCTGAGGAAGTAATTATAAATACTTGATTACTTAATTCTGTAGCGATTTGGTAAGTTTTGGTCAATAAATATTGTCTATCAATTTTAATTAAAGCCTTATCGAAGCCCATGCGAGAACTTTTACCCCCTGCTAAAATTAACACGGAAATCATATTATTTAAAATCTTTGCTACAAATAAATTAAAGTTTAATTATTAATTATCCACTCTTAATTAATAAAAATATGGCTAGTAGGATTAGGATTGACCAAAATAAAGCATCTTTCGTGCAGAGTCTAATTTTCAATAGTGATAACCCAGAGGGGATATTTGAAACCTATGCGGATATTGTGGCATTTGCGGCGGCGGTGGGTAAAAAATATGATTATCGTTCACCCCTTGAACATATAGCCCAAGAGCCTTCCCCTATTAGTTACGATGTTTTTATGTCCCGTGGTTATGATTTATTAATTAATGTTTTGGCAATCACCACCATGGGTAATTTAGATGTATTTTCGGAGCATGGGGGGCATGAGGATAAGATAAATATTTTTGAACAATATGCCAATGGTGGTTTATCTTATTTACAAGAACAGTTAACCGGGGCGATCGATTATCAGGAAAGACTTTTGTTACTTTTGAATAAAGAAAGACACAATACCAATTCTACCCAAGAGTTTGATTTAAGTCGTTTTTTGTAACATTCCTTTAGGCGAATTGTTGGCTGAGGGCAACGGGATTATGGACGGTGATTTTCTTCTTGGTAATGGAAATCATGCCATCTTGGCGGAGTTCCCCTAATAGTCGGGTAACGGTTACACGGGTTGAACCGATCGCCTCTGCGATCGCCTGATGGGACAGTTTTAAATCAATAGTAATACCATTTAGGCTAGGAATACCAAAATCACGACAGAGAATCAAAAGAAAACTGACCAAACGAGAAGCCATATCACGGTGGGCAAGGGTTTCGATCATCATTTCCGTTTGCAAAATACGGGAAGATAAACCCTGTAACATCAGACGAGATAACTCAGGATTTTCCTTTAAAGAACGTTGGAAATGCTCAATGGGAGCGGATAATAATTCCACAGGAGTAAAAGCTACAGCATGATAAAAGCGATCGCTCTTTTGCCCCGTAATCAAAGATAAAACCCCAAAAACACTATTTTCCCTCAAAAGAGCCACAGTAATCTCCTCTCCAGCCTCATAGAGACGAGATAATTTCACCGCCCCCTTCACTAAAAAATAGACCCTTTCCGCAGGATCTCCAGGAAAAAAAATAGTCTTACCCCGTTCAAACTTTTCCATCACAGGGGTGTACATTCCCCCTCCTATTTGACGAAATACCGAGGCGAGGGGTTGCTCTTGAGTAGGTATTGGTTGCATAGACAGTAGTTAATATTTAATAATTGATCGTGCGAATGACGCTTTCTATAAGAAAATAGCTTAAGTGTAAACTAGATAACCATTTTATCGTTTAATCGCTTTAACAGACCATTGTCTTTTATTTCAACCAATAAAATTTATTAATTATGTTAGATCTAACAGGAAAAAACGCCCTCATTACAGGTATTGCCAACAATCGCTCCATTGCATGGGGTATTGCTCAACAATTACACAAAGCAGGGGCAAACATCGGCGTTACCTACTTACCTGATGAAAAAGGACGTTTTCAAAAAAAAGTAGGAGAATTAGTAGAACCCCTTAATCCCAGTGTTTTCCTACCTTGTAACGTCCAAGATGACGCTCAAATTGAAGAAACTTTTAACGCAATCAAAGAGAAATGGGGCAAAATTGACATTCTCATTCACTGTTTAGCCTTCGCCCAAAAAGATGACTTAACGGGTGATTTTAGCAACACCTCCAGAGATGGTTTTAAAACTGCCCTTGATATTAGTGCTTACTCCCTAACCAGTCTGGCCCAAGCCGCCAAGCCATTATTAACTGATGGGGCAAGTATTGTCACCCTAACCTATCTTGGTGGTGTGAAAGTAATCCCTAATTATAATGTGATGGGTATTGCCAAGTCTGCCCTAGAAATGAGTGTGCGTTATTTAGCTGCCGAATTAGGTTCCCAAAATGTGAGAGTTAATGCTATTTCCGCTGGGCCTATTCGTACCCTTGCATCTTCTGCGGTAGGAGGTATCCTCGATATGATTCACCATGTAGAAGCCACTGCCCCCCTTAAGCGCACTGTTACCCAAACGGAGGTAGGTAATGCGGCCGCTTTCCTTTGTAGTGATTTATCCAGTGGTATTACTGGGCAAGTTATCTATGTGGATGCTGGTTATGAAATTATGGGTATGAGTCAAGGGTAAGTCTTTTTATTCTTAATTCTTGTTGGTAACTGTCCCTCTTCCTTTTGGGTGGGGGGCTTTTTTTATCGAAAAAATTGGGTCAAAATTTTAGTTAAATTAACTGCAGTGCATGGTTTTGGGATTGCTTTTTGTTGCATGACGGCACAAAAAAGAAAAAGACAAGTCACAATGGAAGGGTAGAAATATTTTATTGCGGTATTTTTTTCGGAGGCAGATTGATGAATAATGTTCCCACCAGTTATCTATTTTGGTTATTTTGGTTAGCTGGTTTTGCTGGAATACATCGTATTTATAATAAAAAGTACGTCAGTGGACTATTTTGGCTATGTACTTTTGGGGTTTTTGGCATCGGACAAATATTAGATCTCTTTTTGATGTCTGATATGGTGGAGGAGCATAATTGGAAAATGCAAAGAAGATTAGGGATGAGTCCTGAAGAAAAATATTTGGCAGGGGGATTTCACGCACCTAATCAAATTTATACTCCTTCGGTGCATCCTCCCGTGATGGAGGTTAATTTACAAAAACCATTGCAGGACAAGAATAAACCTCTATCTAATGAGGAGATTATGGTTAAGTTAGCGCAGACGGCTAGTAATCATAATGGTAGGTTGTCGGTGACTAGGGCGGTGGTTGATACGGGTTTAACTTTTGAGCAGGTGGAAAGGGGTTTACAGATAATGGCGGAAAAGGGTTATGTGGTTATTAATAATGATCCTGTAAAGGGTCATATTGTTTATGATTTTATGGATATTTGTTAGGTATCTCCATTAAGGTTAAATACTTTTCCGTTCATTAATACTCTGGTGATACCTTTGGATTTGAGACAGGATGCTGTTTTTTCGATGATTCTGGTATCGGGCAGTTTGATTACTTTGCCACGACGATCGCAAAATCTTTTGGCTACTCGATGATTTTCAAAAATCGGTAGGGTTTTTTGATTACTTTCCTCTTGGGGGATGTTTCCAAGTTCGGCAAAATCTTTGAGAGGACGTGTCATTAGTTCAGCGGTGCGATCGATGGCTAAATAACAGTTACGATTAAATTTAGCTTGGGAAAGAGGTCTTACAACCAATTCTTGAATGTCGATTTGTATTTCTTTATTATCATCTTCGTCATCAAAATCATCATCATCATCTTCGTCATCGTCTTCATCTTCAACTATTTCTTCCCCAAACATTTCTTTGACGGTGTTAACAGATTCTAAGTTTTTCTGATTTTCCTCGTCGTCGTCAATGTCTTCGTTTTCAGGTTCTGGGGGAGTAATATTAATGACTTTTTTACTTTTTAAAATTGGTCTTTCGACTTTTTCGGCAGGGGGATTTTCTGCCACAGGGGTAGGGGCTTCTTGAGGTAAATTTTCCTCGGTGTCTTCTGATTCTTCGATGATTTCGGTGGCTGAATTTTTTACCACAGGGGTAGGGGTTTCCTGATGTAAATTTTCCTCGATGTCTTCTGATTCTTCTACTGTTTCGGTGGGAGGATTTTCGGCTACGGGGATAGAAATTTCTGGGGGTTTATTTTCTTCTGTTTGTTCTAATTCTTCTGTGATAGAGGGTTTAGATTTTTTGGGGGTTGGTTTTTCTGATGGCTCAGATTCAGATTGAGTTTTTTTCTTTTTGGAGTTGCTACGGGCAAGGCGCTTTTGTTGAATTAGGGAGTCATATTCTTCTTGAGAAAGACTCATTTTTAGGAAACGGCTAACAGTAGAATTACTTACCCCATAGCGATCTGCAAGGGTGGATGATGTTGCATCTGTGCTACGATATAAATCTAATATCTCTGTGCGATCGCCTTCAGATAGTTTTCTGGGACTCATAATGCCAACCCTAGGTATTTTCTAAAACTTACTCTAATTCACTGCCTTTAATAATTTGACCTATCAATGGCTAGTTTGTCAAGAATAGCTGATTTTTGCTGTTAATAGTGATCAATTTGAGATAACTTTTTCATCAATGACCTAAATAATTTCAATATTTTATCCATGACTATATTATATTTCTTGGGTCATAATTAGTTGTCTCCCTTTGGGGAGAAAAAATATATTCAAAAATAAGTCTTTCCTTATGTCTATCTTACAAACCACAAAAGCGATTTTAGTTTTAGCTGACGGCACATCCTACACGGGCTATTCTTTTGGAGCAAAGGGAACAACCTTTGGGGAAGTGGTGTTTAATACGGGCATGACTGGTTATCAGGAAGTATTAACAGATCCTAGTTACTCTGGACAAATTGTTAGTTTTACCTATCCTGAGTTGGGTAATACGGGAGTTAATCCAGAGGATGAAGAATCCTATAAACCCCATGTCAAAGGTGCGATCGCCCGTAACATCAGTAAACGTCCTAGTAATTGGCGCTCTACGGAGTCTTTGCAGGACTATCTAACTCGCCATAAGGTAATCGGCATCTACGGCATTGATACCCGTGACTTAACCCGTCGTTTACGCTCCTCTGGTGCCATGAATGGGGCTATCTCCACAGAAATCCTGGAGCCTGATGAACTATTGATGGAACTGCAAACCGTCCCTTCTATGGCTGGTTTAAACCTCGTTAAAGAAATTTCCACCAAAGAAGTTTATGAATGGACGGAAGCCACAGATAAGGAATGGGAATTTAGTCACCGTACTAATTTAAGTGATGGGGAAGTATTCACCGTTGTGGCGGTGGATTTTGGCGTAAAACGTAATATTCTGCGTCGTCTAGCTAGTTATGGTTGTAAGGTGATCGTCGTTCCTGCCAACACAAGCCCAGAAGATATTTTAAAATATAATCCCGATGGTATCTTCTTGTCCAATGGTCCAGGAGATCCATCTGCCGTTGCCGAAGGTATTGCCACTGCTAAGACTTTACTCGAAGCTCAAAAACCTACCTTTGGTATCTGTATGGGGCATCAAATCCTTGGACTTTCTTTGGGGGCAGAAACCTTCAAATTAAAATTTGGTCATCGTGGTTTAAATCAACCTGCAGGATTGAGTCAGAAAGTAGAAATCACTAGCCAAAACCATGGATTTGCCGTTACCGAGGAATCTTTGGGCGCTGATATAGAAATTACTCACCTCAATTTAAACGATCGCACCGTAGCAGGTTTAAAACATAAAACTTTACCTTTCTTCTCGGTACAATACCACCCCGAAGCAAGTCCAGGCCCCCACGATGCTGACTATCTTTTTGAGCAGTTTGTGAAACTAATGCGAGATCATAAAAAATAAGAACCGTTAAGACTTTGTGCCCACGTTATTTAGGAAGACAGTTCACCAAAACTAAGTCTTATCTCGTTGATGCCGGAGATGCAAATGCGGCAATTAATATCCGAAATTAAGGATAATGAATAAGATTGACTCGGTTTACTTACAATCTCTGGAAACCATTTCCAGAGACACTTTCTCCCCTCTAAAACAGGACATAAAGTCTGTCACTAAATTTGTAAGACATAATAGTAAAAGATTTTTAAAATCTACTACTACGTTAGTTTTTGACAAGTCCATACCACATCATTTGTCGTGTGGGATAGTCTATTAGTTATTTATATTCTCGATTTCTCCTAACCTTAACTTTTCCATGCCAATTTATTATTATTGGGGCGAAGATGATTTTGCCTTGAATCGGGCGATCGCCCTTATAAAAGAAGATAAAATAGATCCAAACTGGGTACAGTTTAACTATGAACAAATAAACGGTGACAAAGAAGACAATATCAGACAAGCCTTGATGGAAGTGATGACTCCACCCTTCGGTAATGGCGATCGCCTTGTATGGCTAAATAATACAACCATATGCCAAACCTGTGGCGATGAATTACTTTCATTACTAAAAAATACCCTGCCACAAATTCCAGAAAACAGTCATCTACTCCTCACCAGTCGCAAAAAACCCGATGCCCGCATCAAAAGCACCAAACTAATCAATAAATATACTCAGATAAAAGAATTTTCCCTTATCCCCATCTGGCAAACCGATATTCTCATCAAAAGAGTAGAAGAAACAGCCCAAGAAAAAAATATCAAACTAAGCCCCTCCGCCATCAAAACCCTAGCCACCTGTGTAGGTAACGACACTCGCCTATTGTGGCAAGAATTAGACAAACTAGCCCTCTATCAAGGAGATAACCCCCAACCCATCAGCCAAGAAACTGTTTTTGCCCTTGTCAACGTCAGTAACCAAAACAGCCTCCAACTAGCCCAAGCAATTCTGAAACAAGACACAGGCAAAGCCCTCCAACTAACCCAAGAATTGATTAATTTAAACGAACCAGCCCTCAGAATAGTTGCTACCCTAGTAGGACAATTTCGCACTTGGGCAATGGTAAAAACGGTCATCGAATCAGGGGAAAAAGACGAAAAAAAAATCGCCACCCAAGCCGATGTTAGCAACCCGAAAAGGATTTATTTTCTCAGAAAAGAAGTTAATAATATTTCTGCCCACAAACTGCAATCATCCCTTCCCATCCTCCTTGATTTAGAATTAGGTTTAAAACGAGGAGAAAATCCTTTAAATGCCCTACAAAAAGCCATCATTCAGTTGAGTAACTTAAAATAGCCCAATAACTAAATGCTTTCTCAAAAGTCCATGGGTTCTGAGAAATATGGTAAAGTTATGTTAAGAAGACTATCCATCAACCGAACTTTTCTTTATGCTGTACCGTAGATTTGGTAGAACAGAATTACAAATGCCCGTATTCTCCTGTGGAGGAATGCGCTACCAATACAAGTGGCAAGATGTACCTTTCAAAGACATACCCCAAGACAATCAAGATAACTTAGAAGCGGTTATTAAACGCAGTATAGCCCTTGGGATAAATCATATCGAAACGGCAAGGGGTTATGGCTCATCAGAAATGCAGTTAGGGCGTATTTTACCCCAATTTCCTAGAGAAGAGTTAATAATTCAAACCAAAGTTTCTCCCCATAGCGATAGCCGTAAGTTTCGGGAAAATTTTGATAAATCCTTGGCATATCTCCAACTAGACTATGTCGATTTATTAGGTATCCATGGAATTAATACCCCCGAATTGCTAGAAATGAGTATCAAAAAAGGAGGTTGCCTTGATGAGGTGCGAAAACTACAGGCAGAAGGAAAAGTTAAATATGTGGGATTTTCTACCCACGGAGACACCTCCGTAATTATTGATACTATCAAAACTAATGAGTTTGACTATGTAAATTTACACTGGTATTGGATTAATCAAGAAAATTGGCCAGCCATCGTAGAAGCTAATAAACTCGATATGGGCGTATTTATTATCAGCCCTTCCAATAAAGGAGGTTTACTATATCAACCCTCGCCCAAATTAATAGAATTATGTCAGCCCCTTAGCCCCATAGTATTTAATAATTTATTTTGTCTTTCCCACTCCCAAGTGCATACCCTCAGTTTAGGGGCGGCAAAACCAGAAGATTTTGATGAGCATTTGAGGACTTTACCTTTATTAGAAAAAGCAGGGGAGTTGTTACCTTCCATCATTGAAAGATTAGAAAATGAGGCGAAAAAAGTTTTAGGAGAAAAATGGTTAAAGACATGGCGCCGAGGTTTGCCTAGTTATAAGGAAACCCCAGGGAATATTAATATATCTACAATTTTATGGTTACGTAATCTCGCTCTTGCTTATGATATGGTGGAGTACGGCAAAATGCGTTATAACCTTTTGGGAAATGGGGGGCATTGGTTTCCTGGGCAAAAAGCAGATAAGTTACAGGATTTAGATTTAACTTCTTGTTTACAAAAAAGCCCCCATGGTGAGGATATTCCCCATTTTTTGGCGGAGGCAGAGGCTTTGTTAGGGGGGCAAGAGGTTAAGCGGTTATCTCAAAAATAACTTGACTTGGTCAAAACTCGAAAACTAGCTAATTCAATTAGCGATAGTGAATAGACTTTTTTTAGACAATGGCTAGAATCTTTTGGGTTATAGATACGGAAAAGCAACTGTATTAATACACTCTTGTAATACTAGCCAAAATTGTTCTAATTATGGTCAGAAAGTGTAAAATCTCTATTAGGAATCATCTATTTCCTCACTGTAGCCATAGTGTCAATTAGTATCTAATTACACTTGATATAAAAGATTAAAAACAGGACAAGGATTAGAATCACTTAAACTGGCTATATCATTATTATCTTGGAAAAAAGACCAAGAGAAGGGAGCTTTTTTCTCCGCTGACATCCAAAGTAATCTTTTCGCCCTTGTCATGGCAACATATAAAAGCCGATATTCTTCATATTCTTTCTGTTTTTGTGCTTCTATCCATGCTTCATCAATGGATAAATATTTAGTTATTTTATTACTCAATTTTTCCTGATGAATTAAATATCTTAATTGACCTTTTGCTACTTCTGATAAATCAAAATTTCCTAAAAATTGAATATTTTTTGGCACATAAGAACTACCTGGAATAATATTGTCATTTATGAATGGTAAAAATACATAATCCCAGTCTAATCCCTTGGATTTGTGCATAGTCATAATAGTCACTTGCCCACATTTTGTATAAATATTTTCAGAATTATCTTCATCCGTAAAAGTTTCTACTGCCTCGAATTTTTCAGAATTTATTAATTCCTGAAGGCTACTAATAATAGTTTTCAAGGAACTGCGTCCCACTGTTTCTTTATCAATTTTTTCGCTAAGTTTATGGGTTGTAGCTAATTCTCCTTGATTGTAGTTAAGGATCATGGCAAGATAGGTAATTAGCTGATAATGGACTAATTCTATTTTTGCGGTGAGTAGATTTAGAATAATTTTTCTTGTATTTTCTAAGTTTTGATTATCTTGTTTTTCTAGTTCGGTGGGATACAAAAATCGTTCTGGGTAGTCAATGTTAATTGATGATGTTGATATATTGATTAATTGTCTTTTTTGTAGTATTTCAAGGACGTTTTTAAAATATTCTGGAGAGTGGGGACGATCAATAAATTGTAGTAGTTGTAAAACTTCTTGAGGCAATTCTGAAATGTTATTTTTACCATCAATAAAAATTACCTTTATACCATGATTTTCTTCTAGGTATTCAAGGTGAGATTGTATAAATATTCCTTGGCTTTTTTCCCTAACTAAAATGGCTAAGTTATGATTTTTTCGGCTTTCTTCATTACTCAAAATATCTTCAATTTGTTTTCCTATGGCTTTTACTGTTTGATAAATATTATCAAATTTATGTAATTCTAATCCCTTCCCAAAAGGTGCTGGATTAACATTTGTTTGATTTATTTTCTTTGTTACGGGTTGAATATATTGTTCTCGAAATGGTAGCTCTATGGAGTGAGTATAATTCGGGTTTTTTTCTTGAAATTTAAGAGTTTTATCTATGGATTTTTGGTTGATAAAGTCAAGAGTTTGATTTGCCCCATCAATAATAATTTGGGTGCTCCTTCCTGCTTGGGCAATGGTGGCAAGACTATTTTTTTGGGAACAAAGGTCACAAAACCAGTTAAAATACACAGGGTCAGCGGATGTGAAGGTGGAGTTAATCGCTTGATTTGGATCTCCTACTCTAACCAAGTTAGGCTCTAGGTGGGGGTTTTGGTCATCTTTGGCAAGAATTTCTAATAATTCTACTTGCAGGGGGCTAGAATCTTGGGCTTCGTCTTCAAAGATGGCATGAGTTTGCTGTTGCCATACTTTTCTGGCATCGTCATTTTGTAAAACTTTCAGCGCCCCTAGTATCATATCATCATAGTCGATGAAGTTATTTTCAATCATCAACTTTTGATATATTTGATAAAGTCCAGAGGCGATCGCCATTATTTGGTATTCATCACGGGTATAATCAATATAATGGGCAAGACTATGAGGACTTTTACCAGAACTTTTTGCTTCTCCTATAATATTGGTAGCAAATTTGGGTAATAATTCACCACGGATAATCCCTTCTCGGCGCATCCTTTCCGACTCCTCCCCATCAAAACCCTGTCTTCCCTCCACCAAAGTTTGATAAAGACTAGGATTTTCCTGAATCCATTGATTAACAGTATTTTTGATTAAACGATGGTTACGATTAAAAGAAACTAGATTACTATGATTTAAATTGAGTCCTGATAACTCAGGGTAACGACTAGCAATATTTAGAGCTAAACTGTGGATAGTTTGTACCGAAAAACCCACGGGAGGCAACCCTAGATAATGCAGATTTTGTTCCACTTTTTGTTTAATACTAGCTGTGGCAGAGCGAGTATAGGTAACAATAATTAATTGACGACGCAGATTAAGTTTTTCCCTTGCAATGGTAGCTGCCGCAGCTACTGCTAAACTATGAGATTTTCCAGCACCCGGCACCGCAGAAACCGCCATTTCTCCTTTTTGCCAGCGCCCTAGAATATCTTGCCCTGGGCGTAGTTGTTTGATTAATTTTTCTAGTTTTTCTGCCATAAACCTATTAGATAATTGACAATGGACGATGGACAATGGACAATTAGACTTTAATTCAGTTCGGATTAATTCTTTTTACTATCGGCTTTTAGCACAGGATTTTTTCACCACATCTTAATTATATTTATTTATGAGTATCGAAAATTTATTTGCTATCTCTTTGTTTCCCTATCTCGGTTTTTTGTGGTTTTTGACTAAATCTGGAAAAGCCCCCAAATTAGCTTTGAGAGGATTTTATGTGTTATTAATATTTGTTTTCATTACCATTCCTGCAGGGCTTTACGCCAAAATTCACTACGATACCTCATTAGCAAATGTTGATTGGTTACATGGGGGGGCAGAGTTTTTCCTTACCTTATCTAATATTTTAGTTGTCTTGGGGTTTCGCCAAGCTGTGATGAACAAGGAAAAAGAGATTAATAACTGATGTTAGGCAAAAATATAATTAGTTTAAGATGGTAAAAACGTTGGATGTTCATATTGTGTTTGTACACGTACTGGGTAGGGGGCTAGGAGTTGGGCAAGGGGCTTAAGCCCCTTGTTAAAATTTACAGATAAAACTTAACTTGTAAATGAGTGCGTAACGTCAGTTAATAATTAATAACATCCATAATTAATGATCCTGCTACCAATAACAGTAATAGAGAAAGGGATAAATCGAGAATTTTTGGTGTTAGTCTTTTCGATAGCCAGTAACCTAATAAAACTCCTACTAAACTCGTGGCGATTAGTGCTAATGCAGCACCAACAAAAACAATCCAAGGGGATGAGGATTGGGCAGATAATAAAAGAGTAGCTAACTGGGTTTTATCCCCCATTTCAGCAAATAAAATAGTTAAAAAAGTAGAGCTAAAAACTTTCCAAAAACTCCACTTTTGAATATTTTTTTTCTCGGCGAGGGCTTCTATCTCTTTTACTTCTTGTTCTAGTTCTACTGACATTATTTTAGATAATCTTGATCCAGTAAATTATCTTAACATCAAAATTATCATATTTTTTTCATAATTTAAAGAGCGATCAGGCGTACCCTGCCATTTCATGATCGCACAGCGGCATTTCATGAACCCACTTTAGCAATAATTTGTCAAAAATCATTAATAAAAGTTAGGTTAGATAGGAAAAATTTGCCATATTTTAATAAATCATATGCGATACAAAATATCATCAACCCTCAAACACCCCAAAGGAATTTTTCGTAATATTTTTCTGTTGATTATGTCAGGCACTTTCTTGGGTTGTAGCCCTACTATTAATATAGGACAATCATCTGAGCCTGATTCCATGGAGCAACCATTGACAGAAAATAGTCAGCTTTCCCCAGAATCCCGTGAGCAACTGAATGTTAGTCGGGATGAAAATGCACTTTCCCAATTGTTAAGCACTAGAGAATGTGTCGGCTGTAACCTTGAGGGAGTAGATTTAGAAAAACTTGATCTTCGTAACGTTAATTTAGAAAATGCTAATTTAACAGGAGCAAAATTAGAAGAAGCGGATTTGAGTGAGGCTACCCTGCGCAATGCTATTTTAATTCGGGCGGATTTAGATGAGGCAATTTTGACTGAAGCCGATTTAACGGATGTAGATTTAACAGGTGCTGATTTAGAAGATGCTAACTTGACGGGGGCAAATTTGAGCGGTGCTAATTTGACAGTAGCTGATTTGGATAATGCTATTTTAAATAATGCTAATTTGCAAAATGCTAATTTCACTCAAGCAGATTTGGAAGATGCTATTTTGACGGGTGCAAATACCACTGGAGCGAATTTTTCTGGTGCTGATTTAGAAGGGGTAATCGGGTTACAATAGTTATTTGTTAATTATTTTAATAATAAGTTTTTATGAGTAATATTTATAATGTAGAAGTCACCAATGAAGGTGAAACTTATACTTTTAAAGTAGCGGAAGATGAAGTTATTTTAACGGTGGCAGAAAGGGAAAATATACCTTTACCTAATTCTTGTAACGCGGGAGTTTGTACCACCTGTGCGGCTAAAATTATTAGTGGAGAGGTTGAACAAGGAGAGGGGATGGGGGTTTCTCCTGAGTTACAGGCAGAGGGTTATGCTTTGCTTTGTGTGGCTTATCCTCGCTCTGATTTAAAGATTATTGCAGGTAAGGAAGATGAAGTTTATGACCGTCAATTTGGCATGACTCAGAAATAATTAGGCTTTGCTGAATTATTTTCTTATTATCAATTAACGAAGGTGGGCATTGCCCACCCCACACATTTTTATTAACTTTATGAATTTTGAGTTAATTTCGGAAAAACTATATTATTTACAACAGTTTGCCAATGAGTTGGTTAATTCGCAACTAAGTCATCTGACGGTTTTTAGTGTAGGTATTATTTTGTTGACGGGGTTGTTAACCAGTCTTACTCCTTGTATGTTATCGATGTTGCCTTTAACTGTGGCTTATATTGGGGGTTATGAGTCTCGGGGTAGATGGTCTAGTTTTTTTCAGTCGATTTATTTTGCTTTTGGTTTGGCTACTACTCTGGCGGTTTTGGGAGTGGGGGCGGCAGTTTTTGGCAAGATTTATGGACAAATTGGTATTGGTTTACCTATCTTGGTAAGTGCGATCGCCATTATAATGGGTTTAAACCTATTAGAGATTATCCCTCTAAAACTCCCTAATTGGGGTAACACCGACTGGATAAAAGACAACTTTCCTGATAGTTTACGCTCATATCTTCTAGGAGTAACCTTCGGTTTAGTGGCATCTCCCTGTAGTACCCCTGTTCTAATCACCCTTCTGGCTTACATTGCCAACACTCAAAACATTTTATTAGGGACTATTTTTCTGTTGAGTTATGCCATTGGTTATGTATCTCCCCTCATCTTGGCAGGAACATTTACAGGTACCCTCAAAAAATTACTTAGTTTACGAATAATTACCCAGTGGATAAATCCCCTTAGCGGTGCCATTTTACTCGGTTTTGGAGTTATCTCTTTAGCTTCTCGGTTATCATTTCTCTAAACACCTGACCATTAATAGATTTTCGTTAAATTTGGTTTAGAATTGTCAAAATATATATTAGGAAAATTAACCCATGGAATATGTAAATATTTTTGAAAAAATAGAAGGGGATTTATCTCAGCGTGTCAAAGACTTACAAAAAAAACAACAGGAATTATTAGAACAAAAAAAATTTCTCACCGAAGCAAAGCAAAAAATCCATGGTTTTTTGAGTGATGCCAACGAAATCAGACAAGTATTAGAATTCCATCCCAGTTTAGTAGAAGTAGTCAGAGAGGAGTTAGACAAAATATTTGCCGTCAATTCTCCTTCCCATAACCTCAAACTACCCAACACAAACCCCAGAAAAACCAGCCCCAATAATCCCCTACCCCAAAGTAAGGAAGTAGAGGTAAATTTACCTACAGAGGGAATGAAAAAAACAAAAGAGCCAGAAAAAATACAATTTTTCCCCTACGTGAACATGGAAGGGAAAACCACTCGCCCCCCCGAATCAAAAGACAAAGAATAATCTTTTATTCTCCATTACCAGAATTTACCCTAACAAGGGGTTTAAACCCCTTGCCAAACATAAATAATTATTGATCGAAGCTACGGAAGAAGGAATCCTGTTTGAGATAAACAAACTGGGGGGTAAGAGGGGGAAGATTACGAGGATTATTAAAACTTTGATCATAATCCCATTCTCGATTGGGTGCAGCATAAAAATTCCCACCTTGTTGACCACTTACTCGCAAGGGTGGCGAAATATTAACAAAAGAACCACGATAACGAAGTGGAACTCCTCCCCAATCTTCTAAAAAGCGAGGGTAATTTTCTAAGCCCCCATTATAATAAGAACTATTACTAATGTCATTTCCTGCTAGAAAACCTGCGTTAATAACAGTTTCTTGAGCTTTACCTAATTTTTTACTATTATTTTTAGGGGTTTCATCACAATTTCGAGCGTCTCCACGATGATTGACACCCATATCATCATTTAAACAAGTATTTGATAAAACATTCAAGGAATCAGAGAGTATCGATGACGGTTGTTTATTTCTAGTGTTGTAATTACCTTGAAGATATACTGCCTGATCACTCGCAAAAGTTAAGCCCGTGGGGTCATCCTTATTAAATGAATTAGCAAAGCCTAACCCCGGCAACTGATCCCCTTCAATAACTGCAAAACCATAACGACTTTGATTAGTTGCTGCGTTAGAATAGGTAGTAGGATTAATAGTTGCGTGAAATACTAAGCCACCATCAGAAATATCCCGAGCGGCCATCCCTAGGCGCTGAAAAGAATTATTTGGTGCAGAGCTATCTTCGGGGGCTGTTTTATATAAAAGTTGATTAGTTGATGCTAGGTTAGAACCATTAAGATATTGTCCTTCAAAGTTCCACGCCACCATACTTTTCATATTTAACTGTAAAATTCGCATATCTCGTCCTTCCCGTTGATTACGAAAACGAAAATCAGTATTATGATTTTCAGAATCTCTACCAATATCAATTAAGGGCGCTGGAATAAAACAACGTTGAACAACGTCCCCACCATCACTTTCCCGGTAAGGTAAAGAAGCAATTTCGTTGGGAGTCAGGGAATTTAATTTCGCTATCATACTAACTTGAGCGGAAGCAGGAATATTGGGGATATTTAATCCTGTAAAGGTCAACCCGGGGATTCCTCCCGTTTTGTCTAAATTAGAAAATAAAAGAGGTGCTTTCCTTTCCTGAACCCTAGTAACCAAAATATCGTGAGCAAACTCGGCAATGTCTCTTTGTTGTTCCCAAGTTAAATTTTCCCATGTATTTTGAAAGGCTGGTGTACCAAGGTTAGGTTCAATTTTACCACTTTTAATATCATAGTCATGGGGTGCTGTACAGATATTATAATTGGGGTTTTGAGCAACGGTAAAATCATCGCTACCACGATTTGTATCGTTGATAGTGATAAAGTTTTCTCCACTAGAAGAAATACTAGCTAATTTTGAAGAAACTAAAATAGGTTGGCGCAAACTTCTACGCTGAGCTTCTGTTAGAGATATTGCAGTTGGGCTACTGATAAGATTACCGTTACTGTCTGTACGATTAATAACTTGAATAGAAAAAGGTACATTCTCTTCGTATTTCGCAACACTACTAGCTGTAGGGGTGTAATTAATGCGAATATCTGCTTTTTCAAAATATTCCCCTGTACTGTCTAAAATATCAGGGGTAGGAATGGAAATAGGATCTGTGCCAACTTGAACTTGTGTGCCAAATGCACTAGCAATTTTAACGGGATCCATCGGATTTTTTGTGCCACTTGTATTTCCTGTACCAGCTTTCACTAATTCAATCCACTGAGTATTATTAGCATTTCTAATTCTCACCCTTTCGGAAGGATAGGTATCATTATTACTTTGACGACGGCTAAATATATTTCCAGCAACAGTCACTTGACCATTAATATTTAATTGATTATTTGCCCCTAAGTATAAACTGCCATCGGTGTGGATGGGCCCATTTAGGTTCATGGTAGGACCAGGTAAGATTTCGAGATCATTTTTATAAAAAGCGGCAAACTGAAACATGGGAATTTCCCTTGCCCTTACGTCCATCTGTAAGATTGCGGAGGCTTGGTTCGCATCAGCACCTTCTTTTAATCCTAGGGCGTATAATGAGTAAAGGCTTTCGCTCATGCTGAGGTTTTGAAAGCGATCGCCCCTTGGTACAATACCTTCAGTTCTGTCCCCTTCTATAACATAGGTTGCACCAATATAGGGAGTTCTATTTTCTGCACTAGCAGATAAAGTGATGGTTTCACAAGCCAAATCTCCAGTACCTTTTGAGCCCACCTGAGCAACACAATCATCCAAATCCTGTGGTGAAGTGCCAGAAGGTACTTGACGGTTAAGAAATATTTGTCTTATATCCTGCGCCCTTTGATTTAGGGCTGCTTCTGCGGCAAAAAAACCACTACTACTATCTACCGTGCTGTCGGTGGAAACATTTTGGATACGGTTAGAACGTCCATAAACAGCCAATAAACCTGTTAAGGCAACAATTGTCCCCACGGCAATAACTAGCACATAACCAGCATCAGTGGAATTTTTTACAGCCTTTAGTTTAAGTAAGAAATAAAGGATAGAAAAAGGGCGATTATTACTATTCATGATTTTAAATAAAGGTAAAATAACAACAAAAATTAAAAGCTAAAGACATTTCGAGGGAAAAATCTTTCCGTCAAAACTAAATCTTCTTCCGTCAAACTACTACGTCTCAGCTCTTCCTCTTCTGGAGCAAGGGTAGTTATCATTTCAATGTATTGAATATTTGCCCAGGAGTATGACACTTCATCGGGTAAACATTCATCATCCCCAGGGGGAATTACCCTACATTCATAAGTTGTATCTTCAGTCACATCCTCAATAAGACTAACTACCACTTCAAAATTAGCGATATTTTCAGCTAAAGTCAGAGTGTCATAATCATCAACATTACTTAAATCACCATCAACAATCTCTTGAGGAGGATCAACTATTAATTTAAGAGCGCCAGTGTCTTCCCCATCTTTACGATGTAAGAAGTAGGTGCGCTGTTCAACAATATGAATTCTTCCAGTTCCATTTTTGCTGTAGTCATGTTGCCAAGTGTGGGTATTAGTTTCCATAAAGGCCTTGGAGGAATCGTAGGTTTCATCCGTATAGTCGAAGATCTCATAATTTTCCGAGCCATCGTAGATATAAGCCCTTGCAGAGCCACCACTCTTAACCCTGTTATCTCGAAATATTTTTAATATATCGGGCCACCCATCGGGGGTATTTCTTGGTAAATTATCCACAAAACTACATCCTCCCAAGTCTGGATCAGTGGTATCCATCACCGTAATATCATCTGTTGTTCCTGCATCAATATCAGCACAAATAGGTAGTGATGCTGAAACAAGAGCTTTTGTGATGGTTATGACTGAAGATTTATCATTGGTTCCGGGTATATTCGTTTGAACAACGCTTACCGCTTCAAAGTTGGGATCATCCGTTAAACCCTGACCTATTTGTAAAATATCTGGACCAATGAGGGAAGAAACTCCCGTCAAGGATTGATTAACAGAACTACGGGATTGATCTCGTACAAAACTTTGGCGATATACATCGAAGCCAGAAAACGCTACCCCCACCACCAACCCTGAAATGGCAATGGAAGCCAACATTTCAATAATACTAATGCCTCTTTCCGAATTACTAGTTCGCAGCAGGTGGCGGAATAACACGGGTAAAGGCTGTTTGAACGGTGTGTATTGGTTCTGTTTGTCCATTTCTTTTTATCTGTATTACAATGTGTCTAAGATCAGTGTTGTTGTCGCTAGTGCTACATCCTGTGACGTTAAAATCTTCATCAATATTAGGCTTTGTGGTACAAATGTAGGTAGTGGCATCATATTCATAGCCCAGTTTATCTAGCCCCGTTTGTAGTTGCCCATCAATAGGGGCGATCGCCCTTCTCGACCTAACTTCATCTAATAAATCCCGAGCCAAGGACGTTGCCCCAAGCCTGACTTTTGAAGTCGTATTTTCGTTTTGTAGTACCACCAATAAAGGAAAATTGAGCAGTATAGCAAAAGATAATAAAAACATCGATACCGTGGCTTCTAGGAGAGTAAAACCCCCCTCAGATTTAATCTTTTTTAGGTTTTTGTCATGGTGCAATCTATTCATCTGATTTGGTTTACTTGGGTGGATTAATTTTGCGCTTACAAATTAGCAATATTTTTTTATATAAAAACTTTATTTTTCTTAGATAGAGGAGTCACTCATAATGGTTTACCTTTATAATTCATTGGTTTCGGGCTTTGTGATTGCACCGCCCTTCAACACAAGAAGATCTAATTCTTCATCATTACTGGTATCGGAAATGGTGAGTTTTAAATCTTGATCTACCACCCCTTGGGCATCAAAAAGACGAGCAAAACCTCGACTATCAAAACACAAGCGCCATTCATTATTACTGACATTAGAGGCAATTTCCATGGGTTCATTAAAGGTTAAATCCTCCGTCAATAATGCCCCATCGGGCGCCCAGTTTTGTGCTAATTCCACCACTGCATCTTCAGGTTGGGTAGAGCCGATGGCTTGTCCAAGGGTAAGCAATGATGAGTTATCATCGATGGCAATTACCTGATTATCGGTGTCATCGCTACCAATTTTGAGTTTATCCCCCACACTAAAACCCCTTGTGGAAACCACTGGTATTTGTGTTTCATCACTCTCTACCGCCGCCGATAGGGCGCTGATGGCTTCGCATCCTTTGGTGGTGGCGGATTCTATTCTTAGAGCCGTACTAGGATTGTCGGGATCTGGTTCTATTCTGATGGCAGAGGTAGTGGCGATCGCCCGTGTGCGAGTTTGTTGCAAAATACCTTCTAACTGATACCCTGCATCATTTAATTTAGAAGTTTGCCCAAAAGGGTTGCTACCTATAGCCACAGCCCCCAAGATAGAAGCCATACCTATTGCTACCAATATCTCTGGCAGTGTATAACCTTGCTGTAGAGACTGGCTTCTCAATAGTTTTTTAACAATACCAGTTTTGATTTTCATAGCTTTTAATGTAGTAGGAAACAATAATTACACTGATGATTAATTTAAAATTATTATTTTATGTTTTATAGTAAGATGTTCAACATTATACCCTTTTTTTTGATTTTTATATCTACAATTAATAGCAAATTTTATGGGGACTTTTTAGTATCTTTAAACACCCTTAACAAAGATTCAGTATAGTTAAGTAAAAATACGCAAAGTTCGACAGAGCGTCAAACTTTGGGAGATAGTAAGACCCATGAAAAGTCTTTTATTGATGTTTAAAAAATAAAATATCAAGAAATAAAATAGTAATTACAACAATGAAAGTAAAGGAAGAAAAAGGCTAATTAAAGATAATGTTAGTTGCCATAAGATACTATTAAAACTGAACCATTGCATCTAAAAAAAATATTTAACCTCTTTATTTTCATACTTTGAACAAACATAAACTTTCCATGAAATTTGACTACAGGGTTTTTTCGTAAAAAAACTTAACATAAATTAGTCACAAAGCAATAACAACCCATCACCAAGTAATAGTAGGATAGAATCTAGTGCCATTAATTGTCACCTCAAGTGGATAGAGAGATTTACCAAAATTTTTAGGTAATGATGACCCGTAATTCATGACGGCTTTTCTATTGTTATTTCCGAACCAGAAATCAAAGCTGACCAAAAATTAAACAGATTCAATGAGCAACCCTAATTCTGTTGTCACAGATTTACTACAAGTTTTTCCCACGTGGCGAACTCAAATCTATTTCAAATCTTCCTTAACAGCACTATCTCACGCTATGGAAGATCAAGTTTTGGCAAATACAGAAGAAGCCTTGATTATAGCTAGTTTTCAGAAGGAAAGATTTTATCGCCAAGAGGCTCATCGTTATCGTCGCATCGGCAAAATTTCGCCCCATGTTTATGTTTTAGCCGCCCCAGAAACAGATTTTTCTAATACCACGGATGTTTACGAAAAAATAGCTTTTGATGAAGATGATGCCCTAACCAAAGAATGGCACTTGGTGGTAATTGGGGAAAACTACACAAGCTGTTTAATTTGTCGGGAGAAAACCCATTTACCCAAAACAGAGGCGGCGGAGATGTCTATGGATAATAGTCGTCGTTTTGAGGGAATCTGGACTTTTGATTCTGATGTTACCTTAGCCGCGGCATCGATACTTTTGGATAGAATTGCCAATTATCGTCCTGAGTTACAAGAAAAGGTGGAGAAGGCAAAAGAGCGTTATTGTCGTAAGGATAAAATGTCATCCACTGGGGTAGATTTTTTCCCCACAGAGGGGCAAATTAGTTCTCCGATTATAAATCCAGATCCTTTTGTACAGCGGTTGATTACTTATTTACAGTCGGGGCAGTACAAGTTAATCAAGGCAAACAATTTTTTGAGTACCAAGGAGAAAAAGGAAAGACTTTTAAATTCTGTTACCGATGCCATTCGTCGCTCGTTGAATCCAGAGGAGATTTTGCAGATGGCGGTGGATAAGTTGGGAGAAGGTTTAGGGGTGTGTCGTTGTTTGATTTATCGTTGTCAAGAGAGTGATTATAATGCGGAAATTAACCATGAGTTTTTGAGCGATGGGATAAAGTCTATTAAGGGGCAAACTTGGCCTTTGAAGCAAAATCCTTTGTTTCGGGAGGTGTTAAATTTACGGGAGTCCATTAGTATTGATGATGTGGAGTTGGATCCTCGTACTCAGGGTAAAACAAAGGTTTTAAAGAATTTAATTAGTAGTTGCTCTATTATTTCTTGGTTGATTGTACCAATTTTGTATCAGGGTCGTTTGTTGGGGGTGATGGAGTTACATCATTGTGATGATAAACCTATTAATTGGAAACCAGAGGATATTGCTTTGGTAAATGCGATCGCAACTCAGGTAGCCGTGGCACTAATTCAGGCAGAATCTTATACTAATTTAGAAGACCTTAATGAACAGCTAGAGGCGCTTGATCGCACCCGTTCCAACCTTGTAGCCATTACTGGTCATGAATTGCGTACTCCTCTATCTACTATTCAAATCTGCCTTGAGAGCCTTGCTAATGAGCCAGATATGCCAGAGGAATTAAAGCAAATTATGCTTAGTACCGCCCTTCAAGATGCCGAGAGAATGCGTAAACTGGTACAGGACTTTTTAACCCTTTCTCAACTAGAAAGTGGCAGGGTAGAGTGGAACCCAGAACCTTTGTCCCTAGAGGAATGCGTAGAGTTGTCCATCTCCCATATTCGCTCTCGACAAGACCAATCCATTATTCCTAGTATTGAAAATTTAGTACCTCAACAAATTCCCCTAGTGCAAGTAGATGGAGAGTGGTTAGTGGAAGTATTAAGCAAATTGCTGGATAATGCTTGTAAATTTTCCAATGGTAACGGACATATTCGTATTAGCGTGAAAGAGAAAGATCTTGCTAACTTAGAGGTTACTATATCCGATAATGGTAGAGGTATTGAACCCGATCGCCTTAATCAAGTATTTGATCGTTTTTACCAAGAAGAAGGCGCCCTAAGACGCTCTGCAGGAGGTACAGGATTGGGCTTGGCTATTTGTCGTCAAATTGTTAATAATTGGGGTGGAAAAATTTGGGCAGAATCTTCAGGAAAAAATCAGGGTAGCAAGTTTCATTTTACTATTCCTATTTTTGATGGAGCCGATTTTCCCCCTCCCAAGGTACAAAATAAGAGGTTAAAGTTAAGGGAACGCTATTAGTCGTATAAGAGAGAATAGGTCAGATAATATTAATTTAACTTTTACTATCTATCATTAATTATTCATTCTCAATTATTTCTGATATGTTTGATAAAATCTTAATTCCTAATCCCAGCGCCCAAGAATCTTCGTTTATTCGCCCCCGCAAAGGAGTTATTATCGGTTTAGGGCAGGTGGGTTTAGCCTGTGCCTATTCCTTATTAATTCAAGACTGCTTTGACGAGTTGGTATTACAGGACATTGCCACGGAAAAACTGGAAGGGGAAATCATGGATTTATCCCACGGAATGCCCTTTATTTCTCCCACGGACTTAAAATCGGGTACTGTTGTCCATGAGGGGAGAGATGCAGACATCGTCATTATTACCGCAGGGGTTGCCCAACGGCAAGGGGAAAGCCGTCTGAGTTTGGTGGAGCGTAATATTGCGATTTATAAAAATATTCTCGCTGATGTGGTGAAATACTGCCCTGATTCGATTATTTTGGTAGTGAGTAATCCTGTGGATATTATGACCCATGCCACTCTTAAAATTACAGGTTTTCCTAGCTCAAGGGTGATTGGCTCTGGTACAGTATTAGATACCGCTCGTTTTCGTTCTCTATTAGCTAAAAAAATGGGCATAGATGCTCGTAGTGTCCATGCTTATATTATCGGTGAACATGGCGACAGTGAAGTTCCTTTGTGGAGTATGGCTAATGTAGGAGGGGTGAAAATTGTGCCTAATGGTTGGGAAAACTTGGGTAATGATGAACAAGAGTTTTTAGCCAAAATTTATGATGATGTCAAAAATGCTGCCTATGAAATTATCCGTCGTAAGGGTAGCACTTCCTATGCTATTGGTTTAGCTACTACTGATATTGTAAAGGCGATCGTTAATTCTCAAGAACGTATTTTAACGGTCAGTGGTTTAATGAAGGGAATGTATGGCATTGATGATATTTGCTTGAGCATTCCTCGGGTTATCAATGAAAAAGGTATTTTACAAACTGTTAATTTAGCCCTTAGCCCCCACGAGGAAAAGTTATTACAAAACTCTGCCAATCTTTTGAAAGATATATTTCAACAGTTGAGCATTGATAACTAATAGTAGGAGTAAATATCTTATTAACTGATTTTACCCAGCTTGGATTAGTTATAGCTCATTCACCGTTTCTTGAAAAGCTTTATTTAATATAATAGATACATAGATACGACTTCTCAGAGCTAGAGTGGGCAATGCCCACCCTACTAAATAGACTATGCTTGTTGTTTCCGTTTTGAGCTACCTAAACCTAAGCCACCTATTGCTAATAAACCCAATATCGTCGCTGGTTCAGGAGTCTTTTGAGAATCGCCACCTGCTGTACTTGTACCCAAAGTAATATCATCAAAAATTATTTGATTAGCCGTACCGCCGAAATCAACAGATTTAGCAACACCACTAAAATTAACACCAAAGGGAACAAAGGGACTAAATGCTCCGTTGGGATCTGGGGCACCATTCGCGGGTGTTACTGGTAAGTTTAAACTAGCTAATAAGTTTCCTGTGCCATCAATGTCATCGTAAACATTAACCACTCCGGGATTATTGATTGCTGAATAAAAGAAAGAAAAACCAGTGGTAAATCCATCTAAAACGTTCATGATTGCTGCACCGCTCAGGAAATAGAGAGCAGTATCTGGACTAGGTTCACCTCCAAAATTTCCACCTCCACCAGCATCCGAATCTATAAGAGCTAAAGAACTTGAAGTAAATGTAATATTAAAATCAGGACCAGGTCCACTACCGTTACCTCCAAAACCGCCATTATAGAAATTATTGACAGGTTCATTATTCTGTAATCCCTCGAAGTCCAAGACAATGACTGCCGCTTGAGCCATTTCCATGGTTACTAAACTAAACATTGTTGTACTTGCAGCCGCTAAGGATAATTTAGCCAGTATTTTTGTTGTGTTCATTTTTGAAATTCTGCTGAAAATTTGGTTGTCAACAAATTATAGTTTATAAAGATAATAAATTTCTTTTTTCAGGTAACAAAAAACACACTTTACAGAATTTTTAAGAATTGGAGAAATAACTTTACGGAATCTTTATATTTGTTGGTATTGGGTCAACAATCTTCCATCGCCTCATAAGTGCTAGACCAATGGCGGGTTGGCTTATTTACCCTTCTTGTGTTTGGTTGATAGTTGCTTCTATTTTGGTGATTAGTATTTGGCAATTGAATGGAAAGGAGAAGATTTTTAGTTAACGGGTTTTTCAAAAACAATATAGTGTTGTTGGGGTAAAAATTGCTCTGTTGTCACCCATAATAAGCCCACTGCTTCCATTTCTTTTTTGACTTGTCTTTCTGTCATTTTATGGACTCCTTTGATAAGTATCAAGGGATTTTCTTTTCTATATTCTACTAATACAACCCTACCCTTGGGCTTGAGGGCTTTTACAATTCCTTCCATCATTTCTCTAGGGTGAGTAAATTCGTGGTAAGCATCTACCATGAGGACAAAATCAATGGATTCTTTTTTTAGGTTGGGGGATTTTTCTGTGCCTAATACAGGTTGCACTGGCAATTGAGGGTTTTCTTGACTAAGAAATTCGATGATGTTTAACATTTTGGGTTGCACATCTACAGCAAAAACTTTGCCTTGGGGTACTTGTTGGGCGAGACGAAAGCTAAAATATCCTGAGCCTGCGCCAATGTCGGCAATGTTATCGGTAGGCTGAAGATGGAGGGCGGAGATGACGGCGCTGGGTTTTTCTTGATTTTCTCGATTAGGGCGCTCTAACCATAAAAATTCTTGATGCCCCATGACTTTGGCGATTTCTCTGCCAAGGTAAAATTTTCCGATGCCGTCTTTGTTATGGAGGGCTTGGTATTGATAAAATTGGTTGTTTTTTCCTTGAGTTGGTTGGTAGGTGAGGGAGGAGGCGAATAATACGGAGGTAAAAATTAGGATGCTTATGGTAAGGATGATGTTTTTAAAAGATGACATTGTTTAAGTTTTGGGGGGGAATTTTTGCTATTATCTCAAAGGTTGGGAATAATGGTTGATAGCTTATGATGGCGAAAGTTCAAAATTTGTTTGATAATCTCCCTTTTTTGGTGGATGGGGAGGATTTTTCTGAGTTATTACGGTGTGAAAATGTGGTGGTAGAGAGGATTGTAAGTAGCGATCGCCCTTACCATAAGATATATAATCAAGATCACCATGAATGGATAATCTTGATAGAAGGGGAAACCCAATTAAAAATCAGAGATGACTTCATCAATTTAAAGGCTGGAGATTATCTTTTCATTGCAGCCCAAACCCCCCACCAAGTAATCAAAACATCCCCTAATTGTATCTGGTTAGCAATACATATTTACTAACTAGGTATTAGGGGTTAGGTGTAATAGTTAAACTTCAGTTTGTTTTATCTCCTCATCACCTTCTCCCCCATGGTTAATTAGGCAAAACCTTTGCCTTTTTTCTCTTCTTGTTGTTGCCAAATGATAACTTTACCATGGCGACTTCCCGCCACAAGTTTTGTACCGTCGGGGTGCCATGCGATCGCACTAAAACCGTCATTTTCTATGATAAATCTTTGTTGTATGCTTCTATTTTCATTCCAAAAGAATAACACTCCCTCATCATCCGCCGAAACAAAGGAAAAATCTTGGGGGTGAAACATTAAACTCTCGATAATGCCATCATGGGCTTGTAAAGGTAAAGAAGCCCAACCATCATTATCATCTTCGGCTTTTTTCCATAAAATGACACCATTAAAACAAGAAATAGCTAATAAAGGGGCAAAATCGGCTGAGGAAGTAGACCAAGTAATATTACGAATTTTGCCCCCAAATCCTGATAAATGCCAAGTTTCGAGATTTTCCCAACACCATATCCAAACACTATTATCAAAACAATTTCCAGCCAAATAATTACCGTCCCCAGACCAACCGATTTTACTACAAGCCCCCTGCATTTCGGCAATGAAAGGATCTTCATCCCAATCAGAAGCCGTCCAAATATGAATGCCGCCATTTCCTGCCATGGCCAAATATTCCCCCGTAGGATGCCATTGTAAATCTAATACCGAAGAATCAGGAAAAGGTAAAGTAGCTATTATTTGATTGTTTTGTGCATCCCATACTTGAACATAATGACCAAAACTAAAGGCGAGGATGGGTTGGGAAGGATGCCAATGTACATTCTCAATCCACTGTTTAGGAAACTCAAACATTTCCACCAAATTGACTTCAGGATTTACTTGCCACACCCTTAATTTTCCATCCAGAGTACCTACGGCGAGTAATTCTCCTTGGGGAGAAAATGCCACACAACCCACGGGGTGTTCATTGGTTTCGGAAGCATCCAAAAGGGTTTCTACAGCATCATTTTTTGTCCTTTTTACCATTACTTCTCCTCGGGCAGAGGCGATCGCCAAGTCACCATTTATAGACCAACTCACGGCCATGATGTACTCATCCAAAGATTTCTGCCATTGTTTCTTGTACTTTGTTTTACTCATAAAAAATTGAATTAGTGATTATTATTAAAAATAAATTAAAGTTAACTTATTAATTAATGGAATTGTTCATTGTGGATTAATAAATGTTAGGCTAAAAACTAACCATACCATTTTGACAAAATAGAAGGGAGAATTTATGCGAGCGGTTTTAATGGCGGGAGGCTCAGGCACTCGATTGCGTCCTTTAACCTGTGATTTACCTAAGCCCATGGTACCAGTGTTAAACCGCCCCATTGCCGAGCATATCCTTAATTTACTTAAGCGTAACAGCATCACCGAAGTGATTGCCACCCTTCATTATCTTCCTGATGTGATGCGAGATTATTTTCAAGATGGTAGCGAATTTGGGGTAGAAATGACCTATGCGGTGGAAGAAGAGCAACCCCTTGGCACCGCTGGATGTGTGAAAAATTTAGAAGAATTATTACAAGAGACATTTTTGGTCATTAGCGGAGATAGTATTACTGATTTTGATCTCCAAAAGGCGATCGCCTTTCACCGTGAAAAACAATCAAAAGCCACCCTTGTATTAACCCGTGTCCCCAATCCCATCGAATTTGGCGTAGTCATCACCGACAAAGAAGACAGAATTCAAAGATTTCTCGAAAAACCCTCCAGTAGCGAAATTTTCTCCGACACCGTCAACACAGGCACCTATATCCTCGAACCAGAAGTTTTAAAATATCTCCCCAAAAACGAAGAATCAGACTTTTCCCAAGACTTATTTCCCCTTCTCCTCGAAATCGGCGCCCCCATGTATGGATACGTAGCCGAGGGTTATTGGTGCGATGTGGGACACCTCGAAGCCTATCGTGAATCCCAGTACGATGCGATCGACAAAAAAGTATTAGTGGATTTTGCTTACCGTGAAATAGAATACGGCATTTGGATGGGAGAAAATACCTATATCGATCCCACCGCCATCATCGAAGCCCCCGTCCTCATCGGTAACAACTGCCGTATCGGCGCCCGTACCAGAATAGAAGGAAGTACAGTAATCGGCGATAACGTCACCATCGGCAACGACGTAGAATTAAACCGCCCCATCATCGGTAACGGTGTCACCATCGGCGATGAATGTTCCCTTTCCGCCTGTGTCGTGGCAAGGGGTACCAGAATGGATAGACGAGTACAAATCGCTGAAGGGGTAGTCGTGGGTGCATTATGTAACATCGGCGAAGAATCCCAAATCAACATCGGAGTGAGAATTTGGCCTCAAAAAAGAATCGAATCAGGAGCAACACTCAATATCAACTTAATTTGGGGCAATATAGCCCACCGTAACCTATTCAGTCAAAGGGGAGTAACAGGACTTGCCAACATCGACATTACCCCAGAATTTGCCGTCAAACTAGGGGCGGCCTACGGTTCAACCCTTAAACATGGCTCATCGGTGGTAGTATCAAGGGATCAAAGGAGCGTATCAAGGATGGTAAGTCGCTCCCTCATTGCAGGATTGATGTCTGTGGGCATTGACATTCAAAACCTAGAATCTACCGCCATTCCCATCTCCCGTACCATGACACCCAAATTAGGAGTGCAAGGGGGAGTCCATGTGCGCCTACACCCAGAGCGCCATGAGGATATGTTAATTGAATTTTTTGATGAAAAAGGTATTAACATTCCCAAACCCAAAGAAAAAAAAATTGAAGGGGCTTATTTCAAAGAAGACTTAAGAAGAGTCCATAGTATTGACATTGGCGATATGTCTTACCCTTCCCAAATTATTGAAACCTACCGCAAAACCTTCGAGACACAGTTGGATGTAGAAGCTATTCACACTAGCAATACCAAAATTGTGATTGACTATGTTTACTCCGTCTCAGGGGCTATATTACCTCAGATATTAGGTAAATTTAGTTGTGATGCGGTGGTATTAAATGCTAGTTTGCGACAAAGAGCTATTTCTACCGAAGAAAGGGAAGTTTTATTGGTGCAATTGGGTCATGTAGTGGAAGCCCTCAAAGCTAATTTTGGGGTACAGGTTTCTGCCAATGGAGAATTATTTATTTTAGTAGATGAATCGGGTTTACAAATTCGAGGGGAAGAATTAACAGCCCTGATGGTGAATACTATTCTCACGGCCAACCCAAGGGGGACAGTAGTTGTCCCCGTAAATACATCTAGTGCGGTGGAACAAATTGCCAGACGCCATGATGGCAGGGTGATTCGTACCAAAGTTAATCCCACAGCGCTTATGGAAGCAACCCAAAATAATCCTAATGTGGTGTTGGGGGGTAGTGGAGATATGGGCTTTATTTTTCCCCACCTTCATCCTGGTTTTGATGCTATGTTTTCCATTGCCAAACTCATTGAGATGTTGACGGTGCAAGAGCGCTCTCTAACCCAGGTAAGAACGGAATTACCAAAGGTGTGTCACAAATCCCAGTCTCTCCGTTGCCCTCTCAAAACGAAGGGGGCGCTAATGCGTTATTTAGTGGAAACAGAATCTCCTGAAGCATTGGAATTGATTGACGGGGTAAAAATTGTTGAGCCTCATTCTGATAACTGGGTGTTGATTCTCCCTGATGCGGGAGAGTCTTTGGTTCATATTTACACTAATAGTGATAGTAAGGAATGGGCTGATAAATACTCCCAAATTTACCGCTCTAAAATACAAAAGTTTATCATTACTCAGCAGGTAAATGATTGATTAGGGTTTATTACCAAGGACTACCGATAATGGTAAAAGGAGCCCAATAAAAGGGATGGGATAAGTCTTCGTCACCGAATTGTGTGGATATAGATGGTAGAGATAAGTTACCTCTGGTGCTTCGGAGTTGTCCATCAGCTATATATACTTGACGATTAATCATAGATACTTGGGTATCTCTTAGGGCATCGGATTTGAGTAACAAATCGGTTTTAGTTTCATAGGATTTGAGATGTTGATAAAATTCACTCATGAGGGCTAAAGTACCCGCATCACTTACCTGCCAGTAACTGCCTAATGCCGATCGCACCCCAGATTGTACTGCTAAACCTCCAAAACCCAATTCTGCCTCCGCATCCCCCATGGCTGTCTCACAAGCACTTAGGGTTAAAAGGGATACGGGGGGGCTATGCCAATTTAAATCTCTGATGTCTGTAAGGGTTAAGGGGCGATCGGACAATTGAATAAAAGAGTCAGCAGGATCTCCAGGTTGAAATTTAGCATGGGTGGCTAAATGAATTATTTCATAAGGGTTTTGCTCTCTTTGAGTTCTCAAATTTTCGAGGGTAAATAGATTTTCGGTCATTTTTACCCCATCCCAAGGCGCTGGAACAATGTTATTAATTTCAAGGGTTACTCCAGGTAAGGGACTAAGAAATTCAAAATTAGACATTCCCATGGCCAAAATTTGGATTTCATCTTGATTTTTTCGACTTATATCAAGGTTGGTTAGGGCAAAAGAAGGCACCATGGAGATGCTATATTTTTCCACTAAAAAATTAGTACCATCGGAAAAAGCCGCAAAAGGAATACTTCTTAATCTAGGCCCTACACAAATAATTAGGGTATCGATATTTTCTTGTTGTAACTGGGTTTCGAGGGGTTTTATTATCCATTGGTACAATTTTTGAGCAGAAGCGCTTGAAGTTGAGGATTGTTGAGATAAGAATGGTTTTGTAATATAGTTAGTATATTGATCAATTACAGTATCGATCTCTAAGGCATTAACATCTGAAAATCTTTTCCCCACTGGTTTATTTTCGGCGGTAATCATGGCTAATTCTAAGGCTTCAGGATATGACCATACCCAGATAGCCGCAGCATTTTTTCCTGTCTCTTGTTTTAGGGTTTTTAATTGGGTAGCTACTTGCTCAATTTGTACAGGTTCATCGGTAAAGTTAGTACGAAAAAAATTCTGATAGTCTTCTTTACAATCTTCATCTATTTTGATTATTTCTTGTGACCAATCTATCCTATGGTCAATATCATCCATGGCAATGAGATTATTATTACTCCATTGACTACTAAAAAAAAGAATTGATAAGCAAGTAAGAATAAAGGTAAAAAAGTAAACTATTTTTCTTTTATTAAACATAATTTTAATTTTTTATGGAGATCATTAATTTCCAGATTATCTATTTTAAAGGTACTGTGATAATTATTTTTATATTATTTTAGTTAAGGTGAGGAGTGGAAAATTAAAAATTATGAGAACATTTAAAACCCTAAATGTATATTGCAATTTAATAAAAATTCTTACTATTATTAAACAAAGCTATTTTTTTACTTAACATTATAAATGGTTCTTTATTCACTAATTGTGTGTGAAAATGTTACCACAATTTAATGTTCATTATTCCTTATTTAAAGTTTTATCAATAGAATCTTTATTTTTCATCCTAAAAGTAACTAAAATATGGTGAAGATAATCTAGGAGAAATACTTGATATGTTAGCCAGGGTATGGAGCGCTACGGTGGTGGGCTTACCTGATGCGGCGGTGCAGGAGTCGAGGGAGAGGGTGAAGGCAGCCATCAGAAATTCTGGGTTTGCGTTTCCTATGCGCAAGGTGACGATTAATCTTACCCCTGCTGATTTGAGAAAGGAAGGCCCTAGCTTTGATTTACCTATTAGTGTTGGTATTTTAGCGGCCTCTGAACAAATTGATCCTCTTTTGTTGGGGGATTATCTTTTTTTGGGGGAGATGTCTTTGGATGGTAGTTTACGCCCCATCGCAGGGGTTTTACCCATGGCAGCGGTGGCAGTGAAGTTGGGCTTTAAGGGGATAGTTTTACCCAAAGCAAATGCTCAGGAAGCAGCGGTGGTGCAAGGTTTGGAGGTGTATGGTTTAAATAATTTGGATGAGGTTGCCCAGTTTTTGCAAGAGCCTGAGAAATTTAGTGCCACAAGGGTAAATATAGGGGAAGATTTCGAGCCTCTTTTTGCTTTGATGGATAATTTGAAGGATGTGAAGGGGCAAAACCATGCCCGTAGAGCTTTGGAAATTGCGGCAGCAGGGGGACATAATTTGATTTTTGTGGGGCCTCCTGGGTCAGGAAAAACTATGTTAGCACGGCGTTTACCGAGCATCTTACCGCCCCTAAGTTTTGGGGAGGCGTTGGAAGTTTCTCAGGTTTATTCGGTGGCAGGATTGTTAAAAAATAGTGGTTCTTTGGTGCGATCGCGCCCTTTCCGTAGTCCTCACCATTCGGCTAGTGGGGCATCCTTGGTGGGGGGTGGTAGTTATCCTAAACCGGGGGAAATTTCTTTGTCTCATCATGGGGTGTTATTTTTGGATGAGTTGACGGAGTTTAAAAGGAATGTATTAGAGTTTTTACGGCAACCCCTAGAAGATGGTTTTGTAACTATTTCCCGTGCCCGTCAGTCGGTGGAGTTTCCTGCCCAGTTTACCCTGGTGGCGAGTACCAATCCTTGCCCTTGCGGTTATTATGGGGATTCTATTCAGCCCTGTAGTTGTTCGCCCCGTCAAAGGGAGCAATATTGGGCGAAGTTATCGGGGCCTTTGTTGGATAGGATAGATTTACAGGTGGTGGTTAGTCGTCTGAAGCCAGAGGAAATGACCAGTCAACCCCAAGGGGAAAATTCGGAGTCAGTGAGGGAGAGGGTAAAAAAAGCAAGGGCGATCGCCCAAGAGCGCTTTAAAGAAACTAAAATTAGTAGTAATGCTCAAATGCAATCCAAACATCTACGGGAACATTGTGTATTAGACGAAACTTGTCGTACCTTGTTAGAAAATGCCATCCGTAAACTAGGACTTTCCGCAAGGGCCATGGATCGAATTTTGAAGGTATCTCGCACCATCGCCGACTTAGCAGGAGATACCGATTTACAAAGTTATCACCTTGCCGAAGCTATCCAATATCGTACCATCGACAGAATGCAATAAGACTTAATTATCTCTATTAGGAGGTAAACTATTGAGCATTTCTTGGTATTCTCGCCATGGGGGCAAAAAAGTATCCATGAGGGCGACAAATTTTTTACCATGATTGGCTTCTAGTAGGTGCGTCATTTCATGGACAACGACATATTCTAAGCATATTTTTTGTCTCTTTGCTAGTTCAGTATTAAGGCGAATATTGCCATGGGTAACATTACAACTGCCCCATTTTGTCTTCATTTGTTGGACAAAAAACCTGTTTACTTTTACTCCCATGATGGGTTGCCATTTTTCGATGAGGGGGGGAATAGCTTGTTTTAACTGCTCTCGATACCATTGCGCCATGATAGCTTGTTTTGTAAGGCGATCGCGCTGTGCCACTTCGTGATCGCACTCAGGAGGTATTTGTAATAAAATAGTTTTATGGCCGAGAGTTACCCTAGGTGCGTTATTTGATTCCATAATTTTCAGTAAATAACCCTCCCCCCAAAGATAATGGGTTTCCTCATCGATGTAGTGACGAGGTGCTTCCCTTGTGCGAGATTGTATGGCTTTTTGTTGTTTTTTTATCCATGGCAACTTTTTGAGGGCAAACATTCTTATGGTTTCCAGTGTCATGGTTTCTGGGGCGCAGATTAATATCTCTCCTTCGGGAGGGCGCACTTTGAGATACATATTTTTGATTTTTTTGCGCTCAAGGGCGATCGCAATGTCACCAACCTTAATACTTTTTTTCATCAAACTTTAATCATATTGGGTGGGCTATGCCCACCACAAAACAACAACTATACAGGACGATAAACACGATAATTAATACTAGGAAAAATATTATCAATGGCCTCTACCTTTTGCAACCAACCAGAATCAATTTCTCCGCTCCAAATATCCTCCTCCAACTTCTTCAACCGTAATAAATGACTTTTTGTCCGTTTTTCTGCATAGGGTACCATGGTACCAGTACGCATGATGAATGCCCAGTCAGAGGATTGAGCCAACAACAACTCCCTCGCGGCTTGGTTTAGGGCGCGCCATTCCAACTCATCCTTCGGCTCTTTAGTCGCCAAATTAATCATTTTTTCCGCCCCTTTGTGGAGGTGAGGATAAATCCAAGCATTGGTATGATTTAACCAATATTCATGGAAACCCTTATAACCCCAACTAGACTGAGAAGGAATCGCCACCTGTTGATTTGGATGTCCTTTTAGATAATCTGCAAGGTGAATCATATACAAAGTATCTTGGTCAAACCATGCCTTGCGGAAAAGGTAATCGATAAATTTAGGGCCTTCATACCACCAATGTCCATACAACTCCGCATCATAGGGAGAAACCACAATGGGCTCTCTTTGCATAATTCCCGCTAGGTGCTGAACCTGTTGCATTCTGTTATATAAGAAGTTTCCAGCGTGTTCGGCGGCTTTTTCATTGGCCCAATAAGGATCATAAAGCGCCTTGTCCGATAAACCTGCTTGACGACTGGTAATTTTGTGGTACTTTACCCCCACATTTTTCCGTTGTCCATTGGGCATGATATAGGGCTTGATATAGTCGTAGTCAGCTTCCCAACCAATATCTTTGTAAAACTCTCGATAAACTGGATCCCCAGGATAACCAACTTCCGATGACCACACCTGCTGAGAAGACTCATGATCCCTTCCAAATACTGCAACTCCCGTTTCGGTAAAAATGGGAGCATAGGTACCAAAACGAGGACGAGGACGGGCATAGAGCAAACCATGACCATCGGTAAGGAAGTAGCGTAAACCAGCATCCGCCAACATTCTTTCTAAGCCTTCAAAGTATGCACATTCGGGCAACCAAATCCCCCTAGGGCGAATGCCAAAGTTTTCTTCGTAATGTTCACAGGCTACTTCTATCTGCGCCCACACCGCTTGGGGGTACATCTTCATGAGGGGTAAATATCCGTGGGTAGCACCACAGGTAATAATTTCTAGGTTATTACTATCTTGAAATTCTTTGAAGGCACTAACTAAGTCTCCTTTGTAGTGTTCCCATACTTTGCGGGTTTCACTAAATTCTTGGGCATAGTATTCCGCAAGATATTTGATATGACCATTATCTTTATTATGATCTATTTCTTTTTGAACTAATTTTTCTAACTGAGTAAGATGTTCGTCATATCTTTCTTGGAGGAGTTTATCCCGTAGCATGGACACAAGAGGGGGTGTCATGCTCATGGTCATTTTAAAGTCAACGCCATCTCTTTTTAGTCCATTGAATACTTGTAACAGTGGTATATAAGTTTCGGTGATTGCTTCATACAACCACTCTTCTTCTAGGACGTAGTCACTTTCTGGATGGCGGACAAAGGGTAAGTGTGCGTGTAGCACTAAGGCAAGATAGCCAAGAGCCATAATTTGTCAATCACTATTTTTTTTGTACAGTTTAACAGTTTAATTTTTTACTGTTACTAGCAATATTAAGCGACTTTGAACATTTTTATCACTAAAAATTATTCCCTCTTTTGTCTTATTTTTTGGTTTTATTGTTTTTATTTTCTGGTTTCACCTATTTTTTTGTTGATCCCTTTTTGGTAGTTATGGGGGATCACTTATTTTTCTGCTTTCTTTTCTATGGTTTAAGCTCCTGCGGCGATCGTTTCGGCTCCTAGTTTTACCTCGATACCTTTGATATGTCTTACTAGCCAATGGGCTAATTCTTGATGGATTTGAAGGGCGATCGCGCAGCGCCACTTTGTGATCGCACTTTGTTGTTCAGGATTTTCTCGGTACTTAATTTGATACTTTTTGATGGTATCTAAAAATATAGCATCGGCTAAATCATTGATGGCATGAATTAACTCTTTATGATGAGTGTCAATGATTTTTACTCCAGTTTTCAAGGATTCGTTAAGTTCATATCTTTCCATGGTTGTTTTCCTAAATTTGCTCTATTTCTCAATGTTCGCAACAAAAAAAACTCGTGAACTGGTTTTAAACAATTAGGGCTAATTAGGTTTTATTGTTGTCATTTTTTTTCTGTTTTAGGACTTTGTTGGTTATCACTGATGAAATTATTTTTAGGGTCAAAATAGGATAAATTGTTTTTGGTTAAATTAAATTTTTAGCAATAATATTTTTAATATTTTTTTTATGTTTGTTTATTTCGTTTATCACCATTGACTTTTATGGATTAAATCTAAGTATTTTGTCATGGAATCATTGTCAATAACTATTGTCAATAAGCAAGATTAATTGAGAGAGGCTATATACATCTGAAGTTTTAACCTTGCTTTTTTATTGAGAATGGTATATGATGAAATGGTAACAGAGAGGTAAAAGTATGCAGGGAAATCAAGATGTTAAGGCTCAACTTAATACAGTCTTAAAGATTAAATTGACTGCGATTAACCAGTTTTTTTTACATGCTAGAATGTGCAAAAATTGGGGTTTAGATCGTTTAAATGGATATGAGTATAGTTACTCAATCAAGTTGATGAAACAGGCTGACAAAATTATTGAGCGTATTTTCTTTTTGGAAGGTTTACCTAATTTACAAGATTTGGGTAGTCTTTTGATTGGGGAGGATGTACCTGAAATTTTGGCTAATGATTTAACCCTTACTAGCAATATGGCGGAAAGTTTACGAGGTGCGATCGCCCTTAGCGAAAATCAACAGGACTATGTAACTAGGGATTTATTCCGAGATTTATTAGAAGAAGCCGAAGAGCAAATTGATTGGATTGAGTCTCAACAGTGGTTAATTCAAGAGTCAGGTTTACAGAATTTCTTACAGTCTATGATGTAGGTAATGGAAGCATTTAATGGTTCTATTCGTAGATAGTTTTATAAAGATAATAAAGAGGAAACAATGAAAGGTAGTAAAAAAGTTATCAAAGAGTTACAAAAGTTACTTCGTAGCGAGTTGTCAGCAAGGGATCAATATTTCACCCATTCTCGTATGTACCAAGATTGGGGCTTAAATAAACTTTATGAACGCATTGACCATGAAATGCAGGATGAAACCCAACACGCAGACATGATAATTAAGCGTATCCTATTTTTAGAAGGTTCTGTGGATCTGGGAGATCAGGCTGATTTGAATGTGGGTAAAACCGTTCCTGATATGCTCAAAAAAGATCTTGAGTTGGAGTATGAGGTCATCGGTAATCTTAAAAGTGCGATCGCCCTTTGTGAAGAACAACAGGACTACGTCACCAGAGATTTACTCCGTCAGATGTTGGATGATACCGAGCAAGATCATGCACACTGGTTAGAACAACAGTTATGGTTAATTGATAACCTTGGTTTACCCAACTACTTACAATCCCAAATGGGTTAATTGTTAATGTGAACTGCGATTTGGCGTAAGTGCGATCGCATCCTATGTTCCCAAAGGTAGATGCCTTGCCATGTTCCCAACAACAAATTACCCTGATTAACAGGAATAGTCAGGGAAGTATTAGTTAAAACCGAGCGAATGTGGGAGGGCATATCATCTGGTCCTTCTGCACTATGATAATATTCCGTAGCACTTTCAGGAACAAGTTTATTAAAAAAATTACTCAAATCCGTCAATACATCAGGGTCAGCATTTTCTTGGATAATTAAACTAGCACTGGTATGCATGATAAACACAGTACATAATCCCGTTTTAATGCCCGACTCCCCCACCATGGAAGCCACATCACGGGTGATATTATGTAAACATTTACCGCTGGTTTTGATTTTAAGGATGTTTTGATGACAAGCCATAGTATTAATTAATTATTTGCTCAGAGTAAATAAATCTCCAAGAATAATTAATAAAGGTATTTACTCAAACAGTTTAATAGAAAAAGACCATAAAATCCATAATCATTCATTACTCTAACATTGGTTACACAAACCTTTGGAATATTGCTCAAATAGCGAGATATAATTGTAAGCAAGAGCTTTGATTTTGCTTTGTGAAATGGAGAGTAGGATCAGGGTTAGCAAACAATAGTTAAGACATAGCATAAAATACCGTGACTGTAAAACCAGAATGGCTGAGGGTAAAAGCTCCTCAAATACAAAGAGTTGGTAGCGTAAAAGATATTCTTAGGGATTTAAGTTTAAATACTGTGTGTGAGGAAGCCTCTTGCCCTAATATAGGTGAGTGTTTCAATGCTGGTACTGCCACTTTTTTGATTATGGGGCCAGCTTGTACCCGTGCTTGTCCTTATTGTGACATTGACTTTGAAAAAGTACCCAAGGAATTAGATTCCACTGAGCCTTTAAGGTTGGCAGAAGCGGTTAAACGTCTCAAACTTAACCATGTGGTAATTACTTCTGTGAATCGTGATGATTTGCCTGATGGGGGGGCTAGTCAGTTTGTGGCTTGTATCGAGGAAACCCGTAAGTTATCTCCTAATACTACCATTGAGGTTCTAATTCCTGATTTGTGTGGTGATTGGGATGGTTTGGCAAAGATTTTAAGCGCTAACCCAGAGGTTTTGAACCACAATACGGAGACAATACCCCGATTATATCGTAAGGTGCGCCCCCAAGGGGAATATGGGCGATCGCTCGAACTCCTTGCCCAAACTAGAAAGTTAAACCCAAGTGTTTATACCAAGTCTGGAATTATGGTTGGCTTGGGGGAAAGTGATGAGGAAGTTAAACAAGTAATGCAGGATTTACGGGCCGTTGATTGTGATATTTTGACCATTGGGCAGTATTTACAACCTTCTTCCCATCATCTACAGGTAAAGGAATTTGTTACTCCTGAAATGTTTGATAGTTGGCGTGTTTATGGAGAGGAAATAGGATTTTTACAAGTGGTTTCAACCCCCCTCACCCGTAGCTCATATCATGCGGAGGAAGTGCGCAATTTGATGAAATTGTATCCTCGTACCATGGAAACGGTTAAGGGGTAAATGGATAATGAAAATATATTTCTAACTACTTCCTATGGCACATTTTGACATCCTTATCCTATCCAACGGCCCAGGGGAAATTGCCACTTGGGTTATACCTGTGGTGGAAGAAATCCAACGTCTTCTCGATGAAGGGTTTAAGGATGTTAGAGTGTCTGTTATTTTATCCCCTTGCCCGAATAGTACGGGGAATGAAGCTGATGTTGCCCTTCGTTGTGACGGCATTCATCGGGTACAGTCAGCGGCTCATTTTTTCAATTTTTTACTGTTTGGTAGGACGGTAGATAATTGGGATTGGTGTAAAAATGGCTTGGTTTTGTTTTTGGGTGGTGATCAATTTTTTACGGTGGTAGCTTCCAAAAGATTGGGTTATAAAAGCATTGTTTATGCGGAATGGGATGCCCGTTGGGCTAGTCGGATTGATCATTTTGCTGTCATGAATTCATCGGTAAGGGATAAGATGCCCCCTCGTTTTCATCATAAGGTGACGGTGGTGGGAGATTTGATGGCGGATGTGCCTGATCATGGAATTAATAACACTTCGTCACAATTTCATGTTGGTTTGTTACCCGGTTCTAAATCTAGTAAACTAACTCAAGGTGTTCCTTTTTTCAGTGCGATCGCCCATTATGTGTATAATAAAAATCCTGATATAAAATTTAGTATTCCTGTCGCTCCCACCATTTCTCCACAAATATTGGCTAGTTATGGAGATAAAAATAAAAATGAATTTGTTAATACTTTTACTGATTTAACTATAAAATTAGTAGATAATAAATCATTACAAATATCTGATAATTTAACTATCGAATTAATTACTAAATTTCCCTGTTACGAAGAAATAAAAAACTTTGATATTTGTATTACTACAGTGGGAGCAAATACGGCTCAACTAACATCATTAGGAGTTCCTATGATAGTTTTAATTCCCACTTATCAATTAGATGCGATGAAATCTTGGGATGGTATTTTAGGTATCTTGATGAATTTACCTTGGTTAGGAAACAACTTTGCAAAGTTAATTAACTGGCTCATAATTAAATATACTATTAAAAATAAGAGGTTATATGCTTGGCCTAATATTTGGGCAAAAAAAGAAATTGTCCCCGAATTAATTGGTCATTTAAAGGTAGATAACATAGGTGATCTTATTTTAGATTATTACAACAATCCTCAAAAACTAGAGAACATAAAAAAAGATTTATCCTCTGTCACTAAAAGTAAGGGCGCTCGTAGAAAAATAGCAAACTTAGTTATTCAATACATTAACCAAAACAAAGACTAACATTGTTTTCTTCTTGGCTTTCCTCTTTTTTGTAACAAAATTTTAAAAAATCGTTTTTTATTATTGACTTTTGATTCTCGGTATGGGATTATCGTAATGTCTTTAATATAATAAAAATCTGTACCTTCATAAATAGTCACTAAGATTTCTATTATGGTATAAGCATACCATGAATCGGGTGCATAATTATCAAAAGACAAGGATTTTTTTTAAAATAAAAGATTATTCCCATAATCGGCGCCCTTGGCTACCCTTAAAGCGAGAGTGAGTATCCCGTAGTAAATCTGGAATAGATAAATTTTCGGGGCATCTAGGTAAACAATCCCCACAATCGGTACATTTATCACCCTTGTTTCCCCAAAACCAATGACCTGCATTTTCAAACATTTGGTAACGATAACTAGCAAAATCCGTCATATCCAAACCAACACCCAAATTTCTGAGACGTAATACCTCTGGGATATTGATATTCTCAGGACAGGGTAAACACTGATAACATTGGGAACATTTTTGAGTGGTTAAGGTGCGCTGTAAATTTTGTTCTATATTATTAAAACTTCTTTTCTCCTCATCGGTTAAAGGATAATCATTGTCTGCAACTTCTAAAGGAGTTAATAACTCTTGTGGATTAGCAGCCCCAAGGCTAAGGGTTGTAATAGCTGGGTTATCTAGTAAAAATCGATAATTTAACTCTAGGGGAGTAAAAGGTTGACATAAATCTTTCAGTTTTTGGGGTGGTTGATACAACATCCCTCCTTTATCTGCGGGGGAAATAATAAAGATGCCTAAGTCTTTCTTTTTTGCTAATTCAATAATGGGATAGTTTCGCTGAAAAAAATAATAGTAATGAAGGTTAACAAAGTCGAATAAACCTGTTTGGATAGTTTTTGTTATTATCTCTAAACTTCCATGGGTAGAAAAGCCTAAATATTTTATTTTGCCTTCTTTTTTAGCATCTAATAACCTATTGATATAACTGTCAGGCTCTAGTAATTGTTGATAGTGTTTTTCTGTATTAATGCCGTGGATAGCTAAACAGTCAATATAGTTTGTTTGTAAATTATTAAGAGATTCTTCTATGGAAGACTTATCTATATTTTGGCAATCTGATGGGGTTAACTTGGTAGTAACAATAATATCTTGACGACTAATGTTAGAAGTCTTTAAAAAGTTTCCAAAATATTGTTCACTTTTACCATAAGCCCTTGCCGTTTCAAAGTGATTTATTCCTAATGCTATGGCTTTATTAACTGTTTCAAATAATTGTTTTTCGGAGTAGCAACAACGCATTAATCCTAAAGAAAAAACCGATATATTTAAGTTAGTTTTGCCAAACCTTCTATATTTCATTGATTAATAAGACTAAATAGACTTTAAAGAAAAGTTATGGAAGGAAAAATATATAGCAATTATTATGGTTACGGGTTACAAAATAATCCCCCTAAATCCCCCACAAATTCGGGGGACTTGAGAATAATAAATGTATCTCATAATTCTAAAAAACGCTATAATCAATAAAATAAAATTAAAAAAAATTGCGATAGATAACCTGTTAAATTTGTATGACTATCAATCATGTAACAAGGGGTTTTAATCCCTTGCTTTCAATCCTAATTATGGAATATCTATCTAAAAAGTAGAGCCATTCCAATCCCACATTGAACCTTTAGCATCGGCAAATTCAATATAAATACGGTTTAAATCAATGTGTAATTGTTGATTTATTTCATTACAAAAATCTTGACTCATTGCTTTAGTTTGATTAGGCGACATAGTACCAACACTCTTTATTTCTACATAACAAACAGGCTCAAATGTTCCTCCAAAAGTCATATTTGTATTTTGTTCAAAAGCTGTCATTACGTAAGATTCTGGTTTACTTAAATGTTTTGCCAGTTTAGCTGATAAAGTAGTCAATAATTTTTGTATTTGGTTTTCTTCGATGTTACTTATGGATGATTGAACTTTGATTAATGGCATAATTATTAAAAACTGTTTTACTTTTTATATCTTATCCTTATAATTGCTTTTTAAAGATAACTCATCGTTGAATAATTTATGTAATCCTGTTTGAATATTACTATTTATTTCTTTGCTTTATGGTCAATGTTTGATTGTTTAGTATCTTTAGTAACTTTCACTTTTGTAAGAGAAAATTATAATTTATGATGAATTGGGGAAGCAAGATAAGTTAAACCTAAAAGAATACCCATTTGCTCATTACCATTTACATCTAAATCACTGTGACATAAAAAGATTTTATCAGTGGCACGGGATAATAAATCATGGATAACTCGATCAATTCTTTCCTTTTCTTGTTTTTCTTGATATTCTATGGTTAAGGGTTTTTTATTCCACCCCCTCAGAAAAAGAGGAGAAGCGAACAATTCAGCGGCGCCTCCTTTACTCCAAAGATTTGAACTTATATCAAGCCAAAATTGCCAAGGATGACTTTGGTTAGAAGTACGATATTGATAAATGGTAGCGAGGGTAATTCCTTTTTGTTTTTTCTCTTGCAATAAAGGGTTAATAGGATAAGGGTTGGCGGTAATGGTGCCTTTTCGCAGGAGAATGATAAATTCTGTTAGACATTGGATAGTTTGTTTTTCTTTGCCTAATCGGTTTTGAATTGCCCAGAAGTGGGAAGCGGTTTGTTTAAATTCTCGTAGGTTGTTTATCTGGGTGTAGGTAAGAGATTTAATGTCATGGAAATATTGTTGATTGATTTTATCGATGACGGCGAGGGGAGACAGTTTTTTGGCTTTGGTTTCTTGTTTGAGTTGATTAACCCAGTCTCTAATTTTGTTGTAGGCGATAAAGGTTTTGTAACCAAGACGCTCTCCTGATGTAAAATTATCGATAGATAAGAGAAGGGGTGATTCTATATCAATGTGATAGCAATAATCGGCTAATAGTCCAGCCCTAATGGGATCAATGTCGGGTTGTAAGCCCCATTCCGTGCTACATTTGGGGGATAATACTGTTAACATCTCCGCTATCATATCCCTTTCAATTAGTCTCCCATTGCCCCCAAAAATCAATCCTAGGAGGGTTAAATGCGATCGCACTAGGGGGGAGGCGATAAGGGGACGTTTCTCCTGTAAAGGCTCTACAGGGATGTTGTTTTCTTGGAAAAAATGAAGAAAATTAAAACGGGCAACTTCATCTAAACCAGGGGCAATAATGGCAACATCTGCGGGGTTAATTTTTCCTTGTTGAATATTATCAATTATAAAATCTGCTACTTCCTGAATTAATTGTGCTCTTGCCCTAGTTTTTATAGAAAAAACATTTTCATAATTATCTCCATCGGGAGTATTTTCTTCCATTAAGAGTTTGACAGAAGATTCTAGTTTCTTCAACCCATTATCAATAGGGAATACGGTTAAAAATTCCTGCTCACAATCTTGGGCAATAGTTTTTAAATAATCTGGATCTGCATTTAATCCTAAACGCACTTTTCCTTTATTATTATAAGTAAAAGCACATCTATAATTATTGGAGAGAAAAAACTTAAATAAGTCTCCCATGGTAGCAGGAAAATTGTCTAAATCATCAGCAAAAACAGCACCATATCTATTCAATAAACTCTTTTGATACTCCAGATTAGGTAAAAGATAACGCCAGTAAAGTTCATAAATAATCCCATAGCTTAATAAACCATTGTCTAAACACCATAAACGCCATTGTAATAAGAGTTTATCAATGGTTTGCCATAAGTCACCATTTATATTATCTAGTAAAAATATTTCTCCCTTTTCTAAATTACTAGAAATATCTTCTGGAGGAATTCCCGCCATTCCAGCTAGTTGTAATAAGTCTAGTAAACGACGGACAAAAATAGACTCATTGCCAAATAAAGATAGTATATCTACGGTAATATATTCACGCCATAATTGTGATGCTAATTCTTGCTCGGTTTCAGGATATAAACGAATGGGAAATAAACTTTTTATATTTAACTGTTTTGCTATTAAAGGAAAAAATAACTCCACTTCATTCATCATAAAAGCTGAAGGGGTTTTTATCTCAATAGTACAATTGAGTGTTTCAGTGTGACTAAAAATTAACTCCTGTAAATTAATTCTTTTGTCTCTATTGAAAGCCAAAATAAGAGGTGGTTTTAGTAAGGGTGTAGATTGTTGTTTACTTTCTTTTTTTATCCATTGTGTCAGTTGACTAACCAATGCTGTGGTTTTGCCACCACGACTATTTCCTTCTATCCAAAGAGCATTATTTTGTGTCATTAATTTTAAAAAATCTTCTAACTTTGACTAAGTTGTGACAAATTATTTTTCAACCACCATGAATCATATTTACGATTGGTTTTAATTTCTAATAAGGTAATTCCTTGAGAGGGTAAATTTTGAATACTATTTATTAGTTGTGACCAGTTTTCGATTAGTTTATATTTTACACCATAGGTTTTACTTAAATTTTCAAAATCTATTTGTTGGGGCGTAGCAAAATATTCTTCAAAAATGTTTTCAAATTCGGCAATGGGTAACATTTCAAAAATCCCTCCTCCATCATTATTCACTAAGATAATGGTTAGATTTCCTGATAAGTTTTTGCTCATTAAAAATCCGTTGGTATCATGTAACAATGCCAAGTCACCTGTTAATAATACTGCTTGTTTCTTTTCTTGGGCAATGCCTAGGGCGGTGGATAAAGTGCCATCAATACCGTTAGCGCCACGACTAAAGTAAACATCTCTTTCGGCTTGATTAGTTTGCCAAAAATATTCAGCATATCTCACGGACATACTGTTGGCGATGAAAATAGGTATCTGGGGAGGTAAGTTTTGAGATAACAGCCATGATATTTTACCTTCAAATAATTCTTCATGGTTATCCATGATAGTAGTAAGGTTTTGTTTAATTTTTTGGTCAATTGTTAACCATTTACTGAGGTAGTCTTGAGGTTTTTTTTCTGAGATATGGGATAAAGTTTGTTTAATATTTTTTACTAACTCAATAATACTAATTCTGATGGGCTGACTGTTGCTATGAATAGCATCTAAGTTGTCGTCAGTGGGGGTAATAATATAGGTTAATGTTTTGTTTTCTGTTAGCCATCTTCTTAATTCTTTACTGGTAGGATATTCTCCTATTAAGATAACTATTTCTGGTTTTAATATGTCTCGATATTCTTGATTTCTTAAAATAGTGTCGTAGGTAGAAATTAAGTTTTTATTATGGTGAGAGTAGTTTCTGATGGGGGATAGGGCTTCTGATAATACGGGAAAATTTAATTTTTGAGATAAAAGTGCGATCGCACTGGTGTACAATACAGAGTTATCAGGGCAATCTACCCCCGCAATAATTATTCCTTTTTGATACTTTTGCCATTGAGAGAAAATTGCTTCATAATCTCCACTATAGTTAATTTTAAAAGAGTGATGATTTATATTTTTAAGTAAAATTTTATTCTCAATTGCTTCTTTTTCTGATTCAGTATAATTTAGTTGTTTAATAGGTGCTAAAGGTTCCCGAAAAGGCACATTAAAATGGACAACTCCCCTCATAGGATAGATAGTTTTTCCCCATCCATGAATAATATTTTGTCGAAGATAAAAAAGCATTTCTAAATCCATTGATGGTAATGATAATTCTGTTTGCCATCGGGGATAATTACCATATAAATTCACTTGATTAATAGTTTGCCCTGCGTGACATTCTCTTAGTTCTGGAGGGCGATCGCCTGTTAAAATAATTAAAGGAATATGACTATATTTAGCTTCAATTACCGCAGGAAAAAAATTAGCTCCCGCCGTGCCAGAAGTACAAACTAATGCCGTGGGTTTACGGCTACTTTTGGCAATACCAAGGGCAAAAAAACTTGCCGAACGCTCATCCAAAACAGAAATTGTTTTTATGGTAGGATGTTGAGCAAAGGCAATGGTTAAAGGAGTAGAACGAGAACCGGGGCATATGACAGCATTTTCTAATCCTAATTTAGCAAAAGTATCAACTATTAAAGAACTCCAAACAGTATTGATATTACGAAAATCTAAACTCATTATTTAAAATAAATTTATCCTATTTATTAATAATTTATTTTACCATATATATTGTATTAGCAATAACTATTTAAATTTTATTGTTCTAAGAAAAACTGATCACAAAAAATATTTTTAACTATGCAAAGTTATCTTCAAGATAATATTCTTTATATCAAGAAAAAAGATCTTCCTGAATATAAAAAAAATGCTTCTATTGTGAGAAATAATTATTTCTGGGCTTTAAAATCTATTAGTGGGTATTCTCCCCCTTCTAAAGACTGGGAATTTGAAGAAGAAGTATGGTTTGCCCTCTCTCGAATGTTACTATTTTTCACTAATTCAGGTTATCTTGGCTATAGTGAGACTATTTTAGAGTTTTCTGAAGATACTATTATCCCCGATGTCTTACGACAAGTATCTAGCAAATTATAAATTGGGGGTTACTAAATTTAGTTTAATGGGGAATAGGCAATAGTAACAGTATTTTAAATATAATTCAACAATATTCCATAATTAAGTAACTTCATAAATTAGGGGATTTAGAAAGCAAAATTTGAGCTATTTAGATAATCTAATCTTTTATTTTAATAAGTAGCTAGGCAAACACGAAATAAATTTAATTATCCATATCAATTATCCATTATTAATTATTTATCATGGCAACTTTTTTACGTCCTCTCAGTTATAAACATCAGTGGCTGTATGATACTATCTCTCGTTTAGCCGCTTTACCCGTAGGAGGAGAGAAAAGATTTCGTAATTTAGCCCTGCAAAATATTACCCTAGAAAAAAATACAAAAATCCTAGACTTATGTTGTGGTAAAGGGCAGACTACTAAATTTTTGGTGCAACATTCCCACGAAGTGACAGGGTTAGATATATCTCCTTTTGCCCTAGAGGAAGCGAAAAAAAATGTACCTCAAGCAGAATATGTGGAGGGTTTCGCCCAAGAAATGCCTTTTAGTGCGAATAAATTTGATATTGTTCATACTAGCGTAGCTTTACATGAAATGAACACGGAAGAGTTAACGCAGATTTTTGCAGAGGTTTATCGAGTTTTGAAACCTAACGGAATTTTTACTTTTATTGATTTACATAAGCCCCATAATCTTCTTTTTATCCCCGGATTAAATATTTTTATGTGGTTGTTTGAAACTGAAACGGCATGGCAATTAATCAAGACTGATTTACCGCAAATGTTACGGAGTCAAGGTTTTAAAGTTATTACTAAAAAGTTTTATGGTGGTGGTAGTTTACAGGTAATTCAGGCTCAAAAATAAGCTAATAAAAAGGAGTTATTATTTATGGATATTAATACTAGAAGTCCTCAAACTTTCGCTGATTATGCCTATAGTGCGATCGCCCTTAGTACGAAAAAAATAATTAAAAATGAAAAGGGAGTTTTAGCTGATGAAGATCCAGAATATGTACATCAAATGAGGGTAGGATTAAGAAAATTAAGAAGTGTGTTAATAGGCTTTTCTCCCGCTTTAGATTTACCGAAGATAGTAGAGGAAAAAAGCATAGGCAAAATCGCTCAAATTTTAGGAAAAAAAAGAGACAATGATGTTTTAAAAGAAAATTTACTTAAATACTATTATGACTTTCTTAATGACTCTGAAAAAGAAATTTGTCAACAGTTTATTGAAAAATTAGAGGAGAAAAATAAAGGCTGTCAAAAAAACATCATCAAAACATTAAAGGGGAAAGAATATATAGAAATAAAGGTTTCCCTAAAACAATGGTTAAAAAAACCTCAGTTTAATCTAGTGGCTTCCGTACCCATCGAGAGGGTTGCCAACCATCTTATTTCCCCCCAAGTAAGTCATTTATTATTACAATCAGGATGGTTAGTTGGTACTCAAATAAATGAAAAAAATCAAATTATTGTAAAAGAAAACTATAACCTTGAAGAAGTAGATAGTTTATTACTATACCATGAAGAAATTATCCATAATTTACGGAAAGAAGCAAAAAAAACTCGTTATCAAATGGAACTATTAACTAACTGTTATGGACAGTCCTATGATGATTTTTTGCAGTTGGTAGTACAAGCACAAGAAATTTTAGGTAATATTCAAGATAATACAGTTTTAATCGGCACAATAAAAAAAATAATTGGTAAAAATTGGAGGAAAAAACTACCTAGTTTAAATAATTTAATTATCAATAATCAACGGCAGCAATGGATGAATTGGCAGAAAATACAAAGGATATTTTTGTTAGAGATGAAAACCTTAAATTTGCACGAAATATTTAGTTTATAATTACTGCTCCTATGGTAAATAATAGGTGTTAATAATTAAGAATGAATAAATAATATTTATTTCTTTTTGCTTTTTACTAACTATTTATTATCAATAATCCATTATCCATTATCCATTATCATTTCTTGCTTTGCCCTTGGTTGGTTAAAATAAAGAGAAAAGCCATAAGATAACTAAATTTAATAAACTAAATGTCTGCAACTACAAGCCATAAAAAAGCCAAAGCCCTCAAAGCAGGTAGTCGTCGCCCCGCTAAAGAGTTGTGTAGTGAGTGTGGGTTGTGTGATACCTACTATATCCATTATGTAAAAGAAGCCTGTGCTTTTATTCATCAACAAATTGCGGAGTTAGAAACCCAAGCCCATGGGTGCTCTCGGGATTTAGATAATGAAAATGAAGTTTATTTTGGGGTGCATCAACAGATGATTACAGCCCAGAAAAAAGAACCCATCGAAGGGGCGCAATGGACAGGAATTGTAAGTGCGATCGCCTGTGAAATGTTAACCCAAGGGCTAGTAGAAGGGGTTGTATGCGTCCAAAATAGCGAAACAGATCGTTTTCAACCTAAACCCATAATTGCCACCACTACAGAGGAAATTTTGGGGGCGAGGGTAAATAAACCCACCCTTTCTCCTAATCTATCCGTATTAGAACAAATCGAACGCTCAGGGATGAAACGGCTATTGGTGATTGGGGTAGGCTGTCAAATTCAAGCCTTGCGAGAAGTAGAAGATAAGTTAGGTTTAGAAAAACTCTACGTTTTGGGTACACCCTGCGTTGATAACGTTACCCGTGCGGGATTACAAAAATTTTTAGATACCACCAGCGATTCTCCTGATACCGTGGTAGCTTACGAGTTTATGCAAGATTTTCGGGTACATTTTAAACATGAAGATGGACGGGTGGAAAAAGTACCTTTCTTTGGTTTAAAGACTAATCAGTTAAAAGATGTGTTTGCCCCTTCTTGTATGACTTGTTTTGATTATGTCAATTCCTTAGCCGATTTGGTGGTAGGTTATATGGGTTCGCCTTTTGGTTGGCAATGGATTGTGGTAAGGAATGATACGGGGCAGGAGATGTTAGATTTAGTGCAAGAGCAACTAAAAACTCAACCTGTGATGTCTAAAGGCGATCGCACTCAGGCCGTCCAAAACAGCATACCAGCCTATGATAAAGGGGTTACATTACCCATGTGGGCAGCAAAATTAATGGGGGTAGTAATCGAAAAAGTAGGCCCCCAAGGCTTGGAATATGCCAGATTTTCCATTGATTCCCACTTCACCCGCAACTATTTATACGTCAAGCGTAACTATCCTGAAAAACTAGAAGCCCACGTACCTAATTATGCAAAAAAAATTGTATCTCAATATAAATTACCTAAAGATTGAGAAATTCAAATTTACCATGTAGAATTGCAGAAATATAGCATTTTTTAGATAAATCGTCATAGAATGATGATGCTTCAACGATAACGATAAATGGAGCGTGAACAAAAGATAACAAGGCTAAACAAGACACATTGAAGATAGATTTAATTGTCCATTATCCATTGTCAATTGTTCACCGTCCATTGCTTGATAATTAACTATTGATATAAATAAGATGGAAAACCGCACCAAGGCACTAATTACAGGAATAACAGGGCAGGATGGCTCCTATTTAGCAGAATTACTCCTAAGCAAAGGCTATGAAGTCCATGGCATTATCCGCCGTACCTCCACATTTAATACTGACAGAATCGATCATATTTATCAAGATCCTCATCAGCCCGATGCTCAATTGTTTCTCCATTACGGAGACTTAACCGATGGTACTACTTTAAGGCGAATTTTAGAAGAAGTACAACCCGACGAGGTTTATAACCTTGGGGCGCAATCCCACGTTAGAGTTAGTTTTGATGCCCCAGAATTTACCGTAGATACCGTAGCCATGGGTACCCTCCGACTTTTAGAAGCCATCCGAGACTATCAAAATTATCATGATACCCAAGTAAAATATTATCAAGCAGGGTCATCAGAAATGTTTGGTAAAGTGGTAGAAGTTCCTCAAAAAGAAACCACTCCCTTTTATCCCCGTAGCCCCTACGCCTGTGCCAAAGTTTACGCCCATTGGCAAACCGTTAACCATCGGGAATCGTATAATATGTTTGCCTGTAACGGCATTCTTTTTAACCATGAAAGCCCCCGCCGTGGAGAAACCTTTGTAACTCGTAAAATTACAAGGGCGATCGCCCGTATCGTCGCAGGGCAACAAAAAGAACTATTTTTAGGAAACCTAGACTCCAAAAGAGATTGGGGCTACGCAAAAGACTATGTTGTGGCTATGTGGTTAATGTTGCAACAGGAAAAACCCGATGATTACGTCATCGCCACAGGAGAAACCCACTCCGTCAAAGAATTTTTAGAACTAGCCTTCAACTACGTTAACTTGAAATGGGAAGACTATGTACGCTTTGACGAACGTTATTTACGCCCCGCCGAAGTTGACTTATTAATCGGAGATCCTACAAAATCAAAAGAAGTCTTGGGGTGGAAACCCTCCGTTACCTTCCCCGAATTAGTCGCCCTCATGGTTGATGCTGACTTAGAAGCCTTCGGTTTAAAAACCCAAACAGGAGTACCCGTAAAAGATCAAGCCTATATCCGTCATGGCGTTTTACACAACGTTAATTAAATTTTATTGATGTCAATTATCAATTATCCATTATCAACTATCAATTAACTCCCCATGATTGAATTAACCAACAAAAAAATATTAGTAACCGGAGGCTCCGGATTTCTTGGAAAACAGGTAGTAGCCGAACTACTAAAAGCAGGGGCTACCATGGATCATATCACCATTCCTCGCTCCAAAGATTGTGACCTCACCATCTGGGAAAACTGCCAAAAAGCCGTAGAAAATCAGGACATCGTAATTCACCTCGCCGCCCATGTAGGGGGTATTGGTTTAAACCAAGCCAAACCAGCAGAACTGTTTTACGATAACCTCATGATGGGGACGCAACTTATCCACGCTTCCTATCAAGCAGGGGTAGAAAAATTTACCTGCGTTGGCACCATCTGTGCCTACCCTAAGTTTACCCCCGTACCTTTTAAGGAGGAAGACTTATGGAATGGTTATCCCGAAGAAACCAACGCCCCCTATGGTATCGCTAAAAAAGCCCTTTTAGTACAACTAGAGTCCTACCGCCAACAATATAACTTTAACGGTATTTACCTACTGCCCGTTAACCTCTATGGCCCCGAGGATAACTTTAACCCCGAAAGTTCTCATGTAATACCAGCCCTAATTAAAAAAGTCCATGAAGCCTTACAAAAAGGAGAAAAAGTAATTCCCGTTTGGGGTGATGGTAGCCCTACCCGTGAATTTTTATACTCCAATGATGCAGCGAGGGGTATTGTCATGGCAACTCAGTTATATAATTCCCCTGAGCCAATTAATTTGGGTACTAATTTTGAAATTTCCATCAAAGATTTAATTGAGTTAATCTGTGATTTGATGGGTTTTGAAGGGGAGTTGGAGTGGCAAACCGATAAACCCAATGGGCAACCCCGCCGATGTTTAGATACTTCTAAGGCAAAGGAGACTTTTGGTTTCACTGCTAATATGGAACTACGTCAGGGGTTGAAAAATACCATTGATTGGTATGTTAGTAATTGATAATTGAGAATTGAGAATTGTAGAGTTTGAATCTTTTACAGTAGTATCGGTTGCCCTCATACTTCTAATATCAAGTCCGCTTGATCACTTACAAATTATTAGTGTTAAAATCTTAGTTCAATTTATTGAACGAAATAATATTAGCCGTGTAATTCATTACACGGTGGGGTGACAGGGAAGACTGTATCTCCATCAGAAAAACCTCAATCTTAATCAAAATAATGGCAATAAAAAGATCATCATCTCAGGATAAAAAAGAGCGTTTACCCCTTCAGCGTAAGAGTAAATTTCAAGCTCCTTCCTCGGAGGATATGGATATTTTATTGCCTCAACAAATTGCGGAAGATGGGGAGCAAAATGAGGATAAGATTAGACCTCAAAAATTGGCTGATTATATTGGCCAGAAAGATTTAAAAGGGGTGCTAAACATTGCGATCGCAGCGGCGAAACAACGCCAAGATCCCTTAGATCATATCCTATTATATGGTCCCCCCGGACTGGGTAAAACCACCATGTCCCTAATTTTAGCTTCGGAAATGGGGGTAAACTGCAAAATTACCGCAGCCCCAGCCCTCGAGCGCCCTCGGGATATTATCGGCTTATTAGTCTCTTTACAAGCAGGGGATATTTTATTTATCGATGAAATTCATCGTCTCAATCGGGTAACGGAGGAATTACTGTACCCTGCCATGGAAGATAACAGGTTAGATGTAACCATCGGGAAAGGGCAATCGGCAAAAATTCGTAGTATTCCCCTAAAACCCTTCACCCTCATCGGTGCCACCACCAAAATCGGTTCATTAACTTCCCCCCTGCGCGATCGTTTTGGCTTGATTCAAAGGTTACAATTCTATCAACTCGATGAATTAACGGAAATCGTCAAAAGATCTGCCCAAATATTCGATGTTAATATTGATGAACAAGGGGCGCAAGAAATTGCCCGTCGCTCGAGGGGTACTCCCCGCATCACTAATCGTCTTTTGCGCAGGGTGAGGGATTTTGCTCAGGTAAAAGGTGTTAAAAAAATTGACCAAAACACCGCCAGTGAAGCCCTTGACCTTCATAATGTTGATCGCCTAGGGCTAGATTGGACAGATAGACTGGTACTTTCCACCATCATAGAACAGTTTAACGGTGGCCCAGTAGGGCTAGATGCGATCGCCTCTGCCACAGGAGAAGACGCAAAAACCATCGAAGAAGTTTACGAACCCTACCTATTACAAATCGGCTTTATCAACCGTACCCACCGAGGAAGAATCGCCACGGAAAAAGCCCAAGAACATTTATTACAAATATAGTCAAGCACAATTCAGGATTTTACTGGCGTGGATGATGGGATTGAATTTGAACCCCATCCCAAAGACTTCCCTAATTGAAAACCCATAGAGCTTAACATTACTTTACAATAGAGATTAAAGGAATAAAAAAAATCTGAGCATCAATAATGTTGAACTATCAAACATGGCAATGGCGGGGTTATAACATCGGCTACCAATCCTACGGAAAAAAAGAAGGCCCTGCGGTGGTGTTAGTCCATGGCTTTGGAGCAAACTGTGGTCATTGGCGCAAAAATATCCCCGTCTTAGGGGAAGACTTTAATTGCTATGCCTTAGATTTAATAGGCTTTGGGGCATCCGCAAAACCCGAACCCGATGACGATATTAGCTACACTTTCGACACATGGGCGCAACAGGTAGCAGATTTTTGTAAAGAAATAGTCGGTAGCCCCGTATATCTGGTGGGTAACTCCATCGGTTGTGTGGTGATAATGCAAACCGCCGTAGATTTTCCTGACCTAGTATTGGGCATTGCCGCCCTAAATTGTTCCCTCCGATTGTTACATGAGAGCAAAAGAAAAAGTCTTCCTTGGGTGCGTAATGTAGGGGCAACAGCCATGCAAAAAGTATTAAAAAATAGAGCCATTGGTAATTTTTTCTTTCAACAAATCGCCAAGCCCAAAGTTATTCGCAGAATTTTATCCCAAGCCTATCGCCGTAGTGATGCCATTACCGATGATTTAATTGAGTTAATCTATCAACCCTCTCAAGATGTAGGTGCGGCGGCGGTATTTCTTGCTTTTACGGGATACTCAGGGGGGCCATTGGCGGAGGAATTATTACCTATTTTGCCCTGCCCTGCGATCATTTTATGGGGTACAGAAGATCCATGGGAACCCATTGAGATGGCGAAAGAATGGGCTAATTTTGCCACAGTGAAACGGTTTATTCCCCTCGAAGGTTTAGGGCATTGCCCCCAAGATGAAGCCCCAGAGGTGGTAAATCCTATTTTGAAAAATTGGATTATAGATAGCGAAAAATTACAACCGTTACAGGTTTAATTATCCATGGTGAGAGTTAGACTATTTTTTCTTAGTTTGTCGATTTTTGGTTTTGTAATATATTATATTTAGGGTTATTACTGAGTTACTAAGGTTATGGGACAATTAGAATACAAGCCAAATGTGCGCACTTGCGGAATAAATTTAAATCATTGGTATGTGGTAGCTAGATGTGTAGAAGTTACTGACAAACCTGTTAGTGTAACCCTTTGGCATAATGAAATTGTCCTTTTCCGAGATAGCCAAGGAAAAATTAATGCTTTGGAAGATCGTTGTCCTCATCGTCAGGTAAAATTGAGTGCGGGGAAGGTGGTGAGTGATAGTGTGGAATGTGCTTATCATGGGTGGCGATTTGATGAGGGAGGAAGTTGCTCTTTTGTACCTTACCTTGAAGAAAAGCAAAAGTTACCTAGTTGCAAAATTAAAAGTTATCCTGTCCAAGAGTTGGATGGTTTTATCTGGTTATTCCCGGGGGATGGAAATAGTGATGCGGTTAGCCCCATGGGTTTACCTGAGTGGGAGCATTTAAATTATATTGCTAGTGTGGCCCAAGTTGATTGCCCGGGGCATTATTCTTATTTAATTGAGAATTTGATGGATATGCACCATGGACATCTACACGACAACTATCAGGCGTGGGCTTCAGCTACTCTGAATAAAATTGATGTGAGTGATACGAGGGTGGATGTGTTATATGATGCCCAGAGTTATTATCGCATTGACAAAATTTGGTCTATTTCTCAGCTGTTTTTCCCTTCATTACGGAAGTTACACCCCGAACCTTTGAGGGTTAGTTATGTTTATCCCCATTGGAGTTCTAGTTTAGGGCAAGATTTTAGAATCTATTGTCTTTTTTGTCCTGTGAATGAAACTACGACGAAGGCTTATTTGATTCATTTTACTTCTTTGGAGTCTTTTTGGCGTTTACATAAGTTGCCTGTGTGGTTTAGACGGTTTATAAAAGATAGTCTTTTTAATGCGGCTAAGGGTTTATTACAGGGGTTAATTGTTCAGGATGTGGAAATGATTATCCAAGAGCAAAAGGCTTTTAATGAGAATCCTTTACAGCGTAATTATGAGTTAAATCGTGCGATCGCCAAGGTGCAACAGTTGATCATCACTCAGTTTACAAAGACGATTGACAATAACTAATTATTATCTTTTCCCTGTTCCCTATTCCCCTTTCCTTCGATTTCCTCGATGATTTTCGCCCATGCCTGGGAGGGATTTTCAGCTTGGGTAATGGGACGCCCAATTACTAAATAATCAGCTCCAGAGGCGATCGCCCTTGCGGGGGTCATAATACGCTCTTGATCGCCTTTTACTGCCCATGCAGGACGCACCCCAGGGCATACGAGAATAAAATCATCTCCGCATACTTCCTTTAACTTTGATGCTTCTTGGGGAGAACATACCGCCCCATCCATACCTGATTCTTTGGCCAGTAAAGCATTATTTAAGGCATATTCAGGCAGTTCTATGGGAACTTTGAGGTCAAAGGCGAGTTGACGACTACTAATGCTCGTCAGAACGGTAATTGCGAGAAGTTTTGGGTGACCCTGCCCCCCTTCCAAAATGACTTCCTTCGCTGCTTTGAGGGCTTCCCGTCCTGCGGTGGCGTGGATGGTGAGTAAGTCCACATCATATTTTAAAACTGATTTTGTGGCGTTTTTGACGGTGTTGGGAATGTCATGAAATTTGAGATCGAGAAATATTTTTTTACCTTCATCCTTGAGGAATTGTAATACTTCGCCCCCCGTAGCAACAAACAACTCTAACCCGACTTTCCAAAAATTGACCTCGGGTAAACTACGGATAAGGGAGATCGCACTTTGTGCATCGGGAACATCTAAAGGAACAATAATTTTATCGCTAGGACTTTCCATATACAAACCAACTAAAACTAGACCATTTTACCAGAAATTGAGAGATAGGAGGATGGAGACATAACGGCAATAAAAGTAAATAATTGTTGGCGTTGTTTAATGACAGTGTGAAATGTTATTGAATCACAATCAACATTCAATATTTAAAATATTATTACTATTCCCCGTTCCCTGTTCCCTATTCCCTTGCCTAAAATATCGCTTGTCAAGGATAATAGATATATTAAGAGCAGTTCGTAAAAATAATTATTATGAGTAAAGGAACACTATTCGATAAAGTTTGGGATTTGCACACCGTTGGAACATTACCCTCTGGACAAACTCAATTATTTATCGGTTTACATTTAATTCATGAAGTAACCAGCCCCCAAGCCTTTGCAATGTTGAGAGAAAGGGGTTTGAAAGTCTTATTTCCCGATCGCACCGTCGCCACAGTAGATCACATCGTACCCACCGAAAGCCAAGCGCGCCCTTTTGCTGATACCCTCGCCGAAGAAATGATCCAAGCCTTGGAAAATAACACCAAGGAAAACGGCATCAGATTTTACAACACCAACTCAGGAAATCAAGGTATCGTCCACGTAATTGCCCCCGAACAAGGTTTAACCCAACCCGGCATGACCATTGCCTGTGGTGATTCCCATACCTCCACCCATGGAGCCTTCGGTGCGATCGCCTTTGGTATTGGTACATCCCAAGTCAGAGACGTATTAGCCTCCCAAACCCTCTCCCTCACCAAACTAAAAGTAAAAAAAATTGAAGTCAATGGCACCCTACCCCAAGGAGTTTACGCCAAAGACGTAATCCTTCATATCATCCGTAAACTAGGAGTAAATGGCGGTGTAGGCTATGCCTACGAATACGCAGGAACAACCTTCGAACAGATGAGCATGGAAGAAAGAATGACAGTCTGTAATATGTCCATTGAAGGGGGCGCCCGTTGCGGTTATGTAAATCCGGACCAAACCACCTTTGACTATCTCAAAGATCGTGATTTTGCACCCAAAGGAGAAGCATGGGATCAAGCTGTGCAATGGTGGCAAAGTCTGCGTAGTGATGACGATGCCCAATATGATGATGTAGTTACCTTTGATGCCTCCCAAATCGAACCCACCGTCACATGGGGTATCACCCCCAGCCAAGGCATAGGTATTAATGAATCTATGCCCAACCTCGACATCCTCTCCGAAAATGATAGGGAAATTGCAGTTCAAGCCTTTGAATACATGCAATTACAACCGGGGCAACCCATTAAAGGTACTCCCATCGATGTATGCTTTATTGGCAGTTGCACCAATGGCCGAATAACTGATTTAAGGGAAGCAGCCAAATTTGCTCAAGGTCATCACGTCGCCGAAAACGTTAAAGCCTTTGTGGTTCCTGGTTCTGAAAGGGTTAAAAAAGTAGCCGAAGCCGAAGGATTAGACAAAATTTTTGTAGAAGCAGGTTTTGAATGGCGCGAACCTGGTTGCTCTATGTGTTTAGCCATGAATCCCGACAAACTACAAGGGGATCAAATTAGTGCATCTTCTTCTAATCGTAACTTTAAAGGTCGTCAAGGGTCAGCCCAAGGGAGAACTTTGTTAATGAGCCCTGCCATGGTGGTAGCTGCCGCTGTTCATGGTAAAGTTGCCGATGTTAGAGAATTGTAAATATAAATAGGGGGTGGGCATGGGGATAGTTTTTTCGTTTAAAAATAATCCCCTAGAGAAAATAACAAACAGTGTTGAGATTTTCAATAAATGAGCGATAATAGTAACTAAGTACTGAATTACTAACTCAAAACCATGAATAGTTGCGTTTTAATGGCAAAAATAATTCGTAGCCCCCAACTACGATACACTCAAGAAAGTCAACTAGCTATCAGTGAAATGATGGTCGAGTTTGAAAATATCTCTCCCAATAATCCCCCATCAACCCTTAAAGTAATTGCTTGGGGAAATTTAGCCACCGACATTGAGCAAAAATATAAAGAAGGCGATGAAGTAGTCCTAGCTGGGCGCCTAAAAATGGATTTAGTAGAAAGACAAGGATATAAAGAAAAAATTGCCGAGTTAACTATCTCTCAAATTCACCCTGTAGGAAGTAATGATCCTTCTTCCCATGATAATGTTGTCACGATTGAGGGCAATAATAATTATGATGATCACGGAGCCATTCTTGAGGAAGATCATAGCACTGAAGATTTACAAGAAAGCTATGGCAACGATGACACAAATTTAGATACTATTCCTTTCTAATAACCTTAAAATCGCCTCTGACCCTTGGGCATTTTAACACCTACGCAAAAAGCACCCCCCAACTAAGGAGAGTGCTTTTTAGTTATTATTTAGTTGTTAAACTAACTTCCGTTAGATATTAACCGTTGATTACAGGAGCAGAAACTGCTTCAGCAGAG
>Ga0208979_100196_pt1 | contig 82391 bp, 96 predicted proteins | sample HotLakConsUCCSLE_FD_184738 | JGI IMG/M metagenome (GOLD analysis project Ga0208979, IMG submission 184738) | Hypersaline microbial mat communities from Hot Lake, Washington, USA - Hot Lake Consortium UCC-SLE (SPAdes) | ecosystem: Environmental > Aquatic > Non-marine Saline and Alkaline >... | reverse complement strand
GTTTGAAATTGATTAACCTATTATTAGTCTAATTATTAGACTAATATTCTCCACATTACAAAATTTAATCATTTCCCGAAAATTAGTAATTAAACTATGAATATAGAACAAATTTTAATAAATAAATGGCGATTATTACCACCAGAAAAGCAAGAAGAAGTTCTTAATTTTGTTTCATTTTTAGAGCAAAACTACATTCATAATAAATCATCTGAGACTAGGAGAAACTTAGAGCAAGAAAATAGTCAATTAAGTTTGCCATCTTTAGAGGGAACATTAGTTTATTATGAAGATCCTTATGAACCTGTTACCAGTGAAGATTGGGAGGCAATGATGTGATTATTCTTGATACTCATATTTGGATTTGGTTGATTACTAAACATGAAAAACTAACAAATAAAAACCTTAATTTAATTGAAAAGTATCGCCATCAAGGATTAGGAATAAGTATGATTTCTTGTTGGGAAATAGCAAAATTAGTTGAAAAAAATCGTCTTCAATTTCAATATAGTGTAGAAAAATGGCTAAATTATGCCATGAAATATCCTGACATAAAAATATTAGATTTAACTTTACCGATAATTTTACAATCTACCAGTTTAGAGGGATTTCATCAAGATCCAGCCGATCAAATTATTGTGGCTACCGCTATGGTTTACGACTGCCCTCTTATGACTCAAGATAATAAAATACTAAAATATCCCATTGTTAAAATAATTTAGACTACAAGCGCACCTTAAAAAGAAAGGAAAAAGTATTAAATAAATAATATTTGCATGGTGTAAAAAGATTAAATAAATGCCATGCAAACTAACTATTTTATTGATTGTAACACTGTCGAAGAAACCAAAAAACTCTACAAAGAATTAGCTCTCAAAAATCACCCTGATTTGGGTGGTAGCACTGCAATCATGCAGGAAATCAACGCCCAGTACGAAGCGATCCTTAAACGTCTTGATGGTCAAACCAGTACCGACAAACAAGGCAGAACGCACACCTATAAATACGACAGGGAAGCTGAATATGTTGCGATGGAGATTATCGATAGATTGCTTAGTCTGAGGATGCAAAATGTTAATATTTTCCTAATTGGAACTTGGGTCTGGATCGAAGGAGAAACCAAGCCTTACAAAGAGCAACTCAAAGCTCTCAAGTGCCGTTGGCATTCCACAAGGAAACTGTGGTATTACACAGATACCACCAAGAACAAAAGCCGTCGTCGATCCAGTAAAGGCTTTGATGACATTGCTGATACTTATGGTTTTACCAAAATTAAAGATAAAGACAAAAAATCAAAGGTATTGATAAGTAAATAAATAAGGTTGGCATGGTGAAAAAAATTATAGGTGATACCATGCCAACCTTATTTCCCAGCGCCCATAACAGTTATATCGACCCTGACAAAAACATCTCAGGATGGAGTGATGAAGCCTTTGAGATTAAAGTTTCAGCCAAATTAAGTGAAGGTGAAATTATCGATATTGGCGGTTGTTTTTTTGAGGTTATTGATAAATTTGATGATGATAATTATCTTATTACTGATACCTTAAAAAAGGAAGCTGATCAGACTTGTGAGGAGGACGAAGTTACTTTTTTATAATGGAAAAACACACAATTAAAACCTCGGTTATCCTTTTTGAAAAACAAGTAATTCATATTCCACTCTTAGAGTTTTTTATAGTTCTTAAATTACTCAGAGTAGAGGAAAATAAACAGGTTTATCTAATCACTCCCGTTATTTGGATTGATGGGGTTGATTATTATTTTGATGGTGACGAATTAGAATTTTTTGAGGGAATTAAAAATGATTGAATTAGAAATTAAATCTAAAAATAATAGAATTACCAAAACTGTCATTAATGTTCAATATATTCGTTGGATCGATTTATTAATTGATAGTAAAGAGTTATTTATTTGGGTAGTAGGAAACGAAGCCCCTTTGATTTTTAGCGATGATATTTTGGTCAATATTAATATCTTAGATATTTATAAAAGAATTAAACTTTTAATGATGAAATAAGTTAAGTTACGAGCGCACTTTATGGGTGGTAGAAATACCTCCCTTTTTTTTGTTTAAAATTAGGAAAATATTATGGAAAAAGATATTATCAAAACCGATGTTTTATTTTTTGAGGGAGAGATTATCTATATCCCCATTTTAGAATTTTTCACCGTAGATAGGTTAATCGAAAAAGAAGACGGAAAAAATATTTATGAGGTCACGCCCATAAGAGAAGTTTCTAAAGTTCATTATATATTTGACGAGGAAGATGAACTCGAATTTATTCAAAAGGATAAAAATACTTTTAACCCTATCAAAGCCTATCAAGAATTATTGAAACTCACAAAAACATTAACAGAGATTAAAGCTAAATATCAGTAGTTATTAGGGGTTTTTTAAACCCCTTTTTTTGTGCTATCGAGCGCACCTTAGATGTTCCCAATAACTTAAATAAAAAAAGAGAAAAGAAAATAAATAAATAATAGTTATAGGGTGTAATGAAATGAAAAAAAGGAATTGAATCATGAATGTATTTGGAACTGTTAACGATCAAACAATTTACTTACCTAGCACACCATACCAGATTCGCTTGAATTGTAAAGATGGTGGTATCTTTGTCGGTGGGCAAGAGCAGGAGTTTCGCAGAACGAACCCCAAAGATAAAGTGCCAGTCACTATTATCAAAGTAGCTAAGTTTTTTGGAGATTTAGGTAAAACAAAAGATGCTTTGTGGTGGCAACTATTTTTCGTTCCTTCACCCAAGGTTGATTCTAAAATTTTACCAAGTAATACCGTTTGTGTTGCTTATATTAAGAAACAATCCATCTCAGCACTCAATAATCTTGCCACTGAAATTATCAGTAATCAGAAAATTGACCCTGCACAGGGCATCTTTGAAATATCTTTTGCTCCCCATGCAGGAAAAGACGGTACTTACTACTCAGTAAATTTCGAGTGGCGGGAACGTCAAAAAGACGAAGTTCCTCAACTTAAACTAATTCAAGAGTTTTGGGAAGTTTGTAAGGACGATTTGATTGATCTTGATGGTACTCGTGATATGCGTAATATAGCGATGTTATCTCCTGCACAGCTTCAACAATTACTTGCTGACTCGAAAGATGAGCAAGAACAAGAACAAAAACAATTAGCAGGTAAATAATACATTTGGGGGTGAAATTCCCCCGTGACAATAATAAAAAGGAAAAATGCAACTAACTACTGAATTACAAAAAATATTAATCAATCCAGAATTATTAAATGTACTCTCTATTATTTTTGATGAAATTGATAATTTAGGACATCATTATCCTCTAATTTGGGAATGGGATAGTGGAGAATTAATCTGTTATAAGAACGATAATCCTATCAAGACGATAATTGATTTAGAAAGACTTTTTGAGTATCCACCCTATAAAATAACGCTAAAATCCCATCGAAAAATTTTATCTCTTGCTTAAACCTTACTGCTTACCTAATTGGTGGGCTTTTTTTGTGGCAAATGATAGCCAGATTATACGCTTTAACTATTAAGTGAAAACCTTAATTCTCCATGGTAAAATAGTAGCATACAAAAAAAGATAGGCAGAAGACCGACAATCTTCTACCTGTTATTAAAGACTGGGAGGTCTTAAATAATGAGCATTACGAATGGATTTACTGCAACGCCTAATTACATTTTACTAGATAATCGGCTTTCCGTGGGAGCTAAATTAACTTGGCAAATTTTTGCCATGCGAGAAAACTTGAAAAATTGGACTCACCACCTTCGGACAATCGCCAATATGTTAAACAAGCACGTTGATACCATCAGAAGTTACGTTCGAGAATTAATCCAATTTGGATATTTAGCCCGAAGAAAAAAAGATAATCAGGAGTTTGGATATATCTACTCAATTCCTGAAACCCACATCCCCGTAAGAAAAACCTCGGTCGATAAATCCACGGCAGGGAAAACCTCGGTCGGGAAAACCTCTGCATATAATAAGAAAGACTCAATCAATACTGACTTAAATAAAAAAGAGAGAAATAAACCCCCCACCCTCACAAAAATTAATAATCAAAATATCAATGCACAAGAACCACAAGAAGACATCGTTTGTCCAGTAACAGAAACTAAAAAGCAGTATTCCGAAGGTGTAGTATCTATGAAAACTCTTATACCAGAGGGAGAATGGAAAAATGATCAGACAGGATGGTTTAAGCAGGGTTTTTTGGAGTGGAAGGCAAAGTGGGCGATCGCACAATTTAACGATCTGCCAAGCCTTGATAAAGGGGTGATTTGGGCAGAAAACCACTTAACGAACCATCCTGAGAAATTGCCCTTGTATTGGATGCAATATCAAAGAGATTTTGATCAAAAAGCCGAAAATGCCAAAATGCGTATGGACTCTGATATTAGCCTAAAACCTGAAGAACAAGGTAATCTAGCCAGAACCTATCTTGAAATCAATCAACCCCCTGTAAATTTAAAAGCTAAGTTTAATCTCACTTTGATGACTCGCTATCAAAAAATGGGCGGTAAGAATCAGTTGGGAGATTTTGTCGAATGGAGTAAATCTGAACAAGTTAATCAGCTATTCCTCGAGTGGCAGAAAGACAATTAAAGGCAGTTAGTTCCCGTCGGTATTGGTACTCACTGCGTTCGAGTTGTTTCGTCTGCGCTCATCCAACGAGCACGCCTAGTTGTACCTCGATTCCTCGGTAATCCTCCTCCCCACCCCCCTTTTTATTCCCCCCGTGTGGGGGAAACCATATCGTTGCAATAACCGTTCTTTTGTGGGTAGGTCTGAATCGCTCTTGTGTGGGCTTTTTTCAGGTTTTTGTATTTTAACTACGGGGTCAAGGGTGCAATTGTTAGTAACTGTACCGTATTTCCTAAGTCATTCTAAGATTCGCTATTGGTTATTTTTTTGATTTTGAAGACAATAGCTCATCAAGAATAGAACTAAGAAAATAGGTTACAAGTAACTAAAAATAAGCATTACAGCAGACTGTAACTAACATTTCTACGGTTCGACTTGGTTAGCAAGTATGGAAGTTTTTCTGTCTTGTTTCTTGTCTGCCAACAGTCTCACTCTCGAAAAGATAACGCCCTATGCTTCCCTTCGCAATGACAAAAACATCTGAAAATGAGGAGAATTTAAAATGAAGGTTTTTGTTAGTGGTAGTAGAAGTGTTAAGAAATTACCTGTTGAGTGTCTCGAATCGTTGGATAAGATTATAGGCTTAGGTTTTGAGATAGTGGTAGGGGATTGTTACGGAGTCGATACGCTGGTTCAAGACTATCTGTGGGAGAGTGGCTACAGAAGGGCAAAAGTGTATTATATCGGGAGTCGTCCAAGGAATAATAAAGGTTTCAAGTCGGTAAAGATTGAAGGAAGTCGTTACGTTGATAAAGATAGAGCAATGCAAAAAGAAGCTGACTACGGATTAGCAATTTGGGATGGGAAATCAAGAGGTACGGGCAACAATATAAAAGCAGTAAAACTAACAAAAGTAATCAGAATATAGCCAAGAGGGGGGTAACTCCCTTTTTCTGGTCACGAGCGCACTTTAAAAGAAAAGGAAAAGATAAAAATAAATAATTGAACCATGGTGTAAATAAATGATAAAAAATACAATGCGATTATTTGAGTTGACTGAAAAACTAGCTGATTTGGAAGAAACCATCGAAAACCTTGATGGTTGTGATATACCTGCTGACCTTCACCAATATTTCCTTGAACTTTTAGCCGAAGCGGAATCAACTAACGAGGAATTTCTTGCCAAGATTGATAATATTCTCTCACTAATTCAATCGAGAAAGTATTGGCTTGAGGTGAGAAAGAACGAACAAAAACGCCTTAATAACCTTGTTAAGAGGGATGAGAAGACGGTGGAATGGCTACAAGAATATCTTAAGACTCATCTTGAGAAGATGAACGTAACCAAGCTCCGTACTAATAAGTTCAACGTTACTGTACGCAAGGCATCAGTACCACCCCTTAATCTTTTGGAAGAGGATGCTACGAAGTATCCCAAGCAGTACCAAAAAGTAACCATTGAGGTTGATCGTAAAACTCTTAAAAATGCAGTAAAAGAGGGTGATGAGGAAGCTCTAAAGTTTGCCCAACTTGGTGAAAAATCAACCTACCTTAGCATTAAATAATTTACCAGAGTCGGGGTTATCCTCGGCTCACTTTCCTGTAAACGTTTACACTAAAATAAGATTAATAAGAATCGGGGTAAAAAGTTCCCAGAAAGTGAAGAATAAAGAGAAGAAAAAACTTGTTAGCGATACATTACGAAAGAACCCTTATCGAAGTGATAGGGCGATCGCAAAAAGTATAGGAGGAATTTCTCATACTTATATTGGAAAAATAAGAAAGGAATTAGTTACTTCTGGAATCATCAAAGAAGTATCTACAGAATACAGAAAAAATGTAGAGCAATTATCAATATTCTCAATTCAGCAATCACCCATAATCATAGATGTGATTAGGGAAGAATTAAAAAGACTACCGATGGAGGAAATAGTACCCTTCAAAAGACAAATTGAAAGATTAGTTAATGCTGAACTGGAATCGAGAAAGGACAACTCTCTTGAGAATGGGATTCTTTTACTTAATCAAGATAATAAATTTAATGATATTGATACACATTTTGGGCATTGGTTAGCAAAGCAAATTACAGGTAAAAACAGGTTAATAAGACCGTTTGCCGAAAAAGCTCATTCAATGCTTAGTGAGTATAACATTACCATCAGTCCATGGAAAGATATTGAACATCAGTATCCTAATCCATTATTAAGTTTTAAAGAGGGTGAAAAATCGCTTAAATTAACACGAGATGAAATTGTGGTCGTTTTTCCTTACGATCCTAATTTAGTCGTCGTGGTCAAATCTGTATTCCCAAGGGGAAACTTTAATCCACAAGATAGAAATTGGTATTTTCCCCAATCCGCCTGTTCAGCGTTAGTCAGGAAATTTACACCTTTAAAGTTTTTCATTGATCCCATGATAGAGGGATTAACTATTTTACAAGAAAGAGAAAAACTACTATTAGTACAAAAAAGAGAAAACGAAGCTAACAAGAGAGCAAAAGAGCTTCTTCGTTTTATTAACTCCATTGATTTAGATCAACCGCTCGACAATGGTTGGACTTTATTTGAGCATCAAAAAGAAGGAGTTCGATGGTTACTATCAAGGCAAAAAAAAGGGATTCTCCGAGGTGGAATCCTTGCTGACCATATGGGCTTAGGTAAAACAATTCAGACTCTGGTGGCGGGGAAATATTTATCACAGCATTATAATAACTGTCCTATTCTTGTTATTTGCCCGACTTCACTGCGGGATAATTGGGCAAAAGAAGCAGACATGATCGGAATTAAGATTAGAATTTTTTCATGGGGAAAAATACCCCCACCTTTAACTTCTGAGTCTTATATTTTGATAGCAGATGAAGCACACTATGCCCAAAATCCAAGGTCTAAACGTAGTAACGCCATGCTTACACTAGCTGATCATGATAACTGCGTAGCTACTTGGCTATTAACAGGCACACCAATTAAAAATGGTCGTCCAATCAATTTATACCCTCTATTGTTAGCTTGTGATCATCCACTAGCTAAAAATAAAAAAAGTTACGAGCTAAGATTTTGTAATGCTGAGGAGAAAACATGGGGATGGGATAATATTGGAGCTTCTCATCTTGATGAACTTGCTCAAAAAACCGAAGATGTGATTTTGCGTCGCACTAAAAAACAATGTCTCGATCTACTTCCCAAAATTAGGGTTAATAAACAATGTATTCTTTCTAACTCACTTAATAAGAAGTATCTATTAGAAATTAATTACTATATCAAACAATATGAAAAGCGTGTTGCCCAAGGACAAGTGAGTGAATTAGCTGAAGCACTTGTTACTCTTAATATTCTCAGAAAAATGGGTAGTAAGTATAAAGTTGATACGACCCTTGAACTTGCGAATGAATTACTAGAACAGGGGGAGCAAGTTGTTATTTTTACTGAATTTCGAGAGAGCGCCCAACAGCTTCATCAAGCCCTTGGAGGGGAATTACTTCTTGGGGATACTCCACAATGCTATCGTCAGAGCATTATTGATCGTTTCCAATTAGGTCAGTCCAAAATATTTGTCGGTACTATCTCCGCAGGAGGAGTTGGTATTACTCTTACAGCTTCCTCTCATGTAATCCTCCATGACCGCTCTTGGACACCAGGAGATGCCGAACAGGCTGAGGATAGGTGTCATCGCATTGGACAAAAGGATACTGTTAACGCCTATTGGATTCAATTAGGAAAAATCGATGAGTATATTGATAGCATTTTAACTCAAAAACAAGAACGAATTGATTTAGTTCTCAAGGGTAAACGTAAAACTTTACGAGGAATTAAATCTACCAAAGATTTAGCTAAAGAATTAATTAAATTACTTTCTAAATAATAATGAGAAAAGTAAATAAATAAGAGTGTAATGGTGAAAACAAATATAAGTTTCACTATGTCAATTCAATCACTCCATACTATTACTTTACACACCACCCCTGATGTCCGTGACTTAATCAAATCTGATAGTAATTGGCATCATATCATGCAGTTAATTTATAACAACTTACCCACTATTAAACGCACTCCCAGAGTTCAAGACATCTCCTTTTGGACAATAGAGAATTGTCCAGATGGAACGACTGTATCTTGTCGAGAAGATAATGATATACCTCCTATATTGTTTCACAAATTCTCTTTTAAATTACCATCTCAAAAACTTTATCTTTGTTTGAATGAAGTCGGTGGTTACACTCTCATGACACCCAGTGAATATTAAGGAGATAAAAACTATGAATATTGTTTTAATTAAGTTATTTGTTGAGCAGAATATTAAAGCTAACGTTACATCGTTAATAGAAGAATTAAAAGATTCTTATTATGATGAATTAAAAAGCATTTTTTGTCGTACAATATTAGTAGATGAAATAGAAGAAATTGAAGAACCGATAGAGTATTATCTTGTTAGCCCAGAGTTATTTTCTTCCCTACAAAAACAGGGTGAAGCTACCCTAAAATGGAAAAATTTAAACATCTGGGGGAGAACAAATTGTGGGCAACACATAGCTCACGATAACGTTATTAAGAATATTTGTTGTCGGATCAATTAACAATACGGGGGTTTAGCCCCCACCATTAGCAAATTTAGGAGGAAATTATGTTTTGGAAAATAACGGATAAAGACGAAACTATTTATTACTTGCCAGAAGAAAGCATAACTCGAGTAGAAGCTCAAATGCAAGGTTGTTTAAGAGTATCAACAGGATACCAAAACTATTACCCCATTAAGCTAGAAATAATAAAATCTGAGCAATTTCTGGAAGAATGCAATCAATTCATCGAGGAAAATAAATCAAACCAAGTAAAACCTGAACTCAGTGATAAAGAAATTGCTTTTTAGATTGGCAGAGATAACTGACCGATGCTGATATTCCCACGTCTTCGGGTGTGGTAGCCCAGATGGCACGGTTTGCAGACGCAGACCAAGTTTCCTTCCCTGTTATCCTCTGGTTGATAATTGCGGTGGTGTACTACCAAAGTCAGCTTTGCACGTTCTGAACGGGTTAAATTGGGTGTTTTATCACTTGGTTTAAGACACTGCACACCGCACTTTTGACAACGCCATTGATGTCTCTCTTTGAGACTATAAGCTATATCAGTCCAATTATCAGGATAACGACTATTCATGGCTACAACCGCATTCAGGACAATTCCAATTATTCTGATTAGAAGGGGGAAATTGATAGCCACAATGAGAACATTTCCCAGTAAAACAAGGGTGATTATCCAACAACCACAATTGTCTATCTTTACTTGGTTTGTCCTTTATTGTGTCAATTAACTCCCCACCGTAATACACTTTATTCAACATATTAATTTTACACTATGACTAAAATTATTTCATTATTCAATCAAGCCGGTGGAGTAGGCAAAACTACCATCTCCATGAACCTAGGCTATCACCTAGCCCTTCATAACCACAAAGTCTTGTTAATTGACCTCGATCCTCAAGGTTCATTGACCACTTTTATGGGATTAGACTCCACTGAGATGGATAACACTATTTATAACTTGTTGATGGAGGAGGAACTAGAACGAGAGCAAATAATCAACACCATACAGCCTGACTTACACTCCATGGATCTGTTACCTAGTAATATCCTTTTAGCTAACGCAGAACAGGAATTGATTTTCGCTGAGTTGAGGGAGTTGAGATTAAAGCAGGTACTTAGCTTGATCGCAGACAACTATGATTATATCCTGATTGATTGTCCTCCGAGTCTTGGTATTTTGAGCATTATCAGTCTCGTCGCATCTACGCATATCCTGATTCCTATCCAATGTCAATTTAAGGCTCTCATTGGTACTGATTCTTTATTGGCAACAGTGGCACGGATTCGCAAAAGACTCAACACGAGCCTCAAGATTGCTGGTTTTCTACCCACTATGTACCAGACTTCTAATTCCTTGGATAATCGCACCTTGGACGCTATCAATGAGCAACTAGGAGAGATTGGTACAGTGTTTCCCCCCATGCCCCGTGCCACTGCCATTGCTGAAGCGTCTGAATTAGGCAAACCTCTAGCCTTGTGCAAGAAACACAAAGCTATTTTAGAACTACTCGATTCACTAGCAACAACTATGGAGGAACTTTAAATGAGCAAGGAGATACCACAACGCAATCGATTAAAAAACATCAAATTATTTGGGGATGAAGATGAACCAGTTAAAAGCACGTCAACTTTGGAGTTATCAAAGATTACATTAAATGACCAGCCGAGGAAATACTTCGATGATGAACAGCTTAACCAATTAGCGGAGTCGATTAAACTCCACGGAGTCATCCAACCTTTAGTTGTGCGTCCATTGGGAAATAAATATGAGATTGTGGCGGGGGAGAGACGATACCGTGCTTCTCAGATTGCAGGATTAACTTCTGTACCAGTCGTTATAAAAGAGTTTACTGATATTCAGGCTCAACAAATTGCTTTGATTGAAAATCTGCAAAGGGTTGACTTAAACCCTGTGGAGCAAACTGAGGGTATCCTCAAATTGTTGTCTATTGAGCTTGAGCAAAGCGTTACGGAGGTTATCTCTCTTCTTTATCAGATGAATAATCAGAGTAAGAAAGAGTCTAACCAAAACGTTTTGGTTACGTCTGAAGTTGAACAAGTATTCGCTTCTTTAGGTTTAATGAGTTGGCAGTCTTTCGTTACAACTCGCTTACCATTACTTAACTTACCAGAGGACATTTTAGAGATTCTCCGAGAGGGAAAGATTGCATATACCAAAGCGATCGCACTTAGCAAAGTGAAGGATGAGGAGTTAAGGAAAGAGATAACCAAAGAAGCCTTAGAGCGGAAACTATCACTCAGGGATTTAAAAACCTTGATTTCTGAAATGACTGCCGTGTCCAAGGAATCAGAACCAGAGGAAAAACAAACCATTGAGAGTGTCATCAAATCCACTGCGAAGGAATTAACCAAAGCGAAGCTGTGGAAATCAAACCCTCAGAAGTGGAAGAAGGTAGAAAAATTAATAAAAGAAATTAATATGCTTCTCATCGAGGAGGAGTAGAAAAGGGGAAAGGGGTGCATTGTCCGTGCGCCCCTCTTCTTTGATATATTAAGCTACTTGTTATTGTAATGAAAAACTATAAAATTGTCACGCAAAGTAAGGGTAAATATCGCCAAAAGATTCTCACTTGGCAAGAAAATGGAAAGCAACAACGCCAAAATATCCCAAAACCCTTGTGGTATCTGATTGAGGAAATTGATAGTCTTGAGGAGTTCCTGAGTGCGTTCGCTGAGTATCAAACTAACAGGAAACCTAGGCAAAGAAAAGGTAATAGGCGAGTTAAGGGAGACGGCTCAGGTTTGATAGTTGTGCGAATATCAACAAGCAAAAACAAAGATGGGAAAATCAGACGCTACAAGCAACACTGGTTTGATTATCGCATTGATGGCGTACGGAAAAGTAAATATATCCCCGTGGCAATGGTGGATAGCATCATAGATTTGAACACCCGAAAAGTTCCTATATCTATTATCCTCAAACGTCTTGAGTGAATCCGTGCTAAACCTTATGTGTTTTTCATGTTAAAAAACTATATCAAAGCTATATAGGACAAGGTCTCTGGAGCTTAATTAATTCTCATTCCTCAATGACAACTAACTCTCAAAGCCATTAATATATATAGCGTGTAGGTCATTTTAACATGAATTTTTGAAAGGTTTAGCACGTTTTTGAGGAAAAGCACCCCAATCAAAACGCTTTTGTGGGGAAAGAGCGTTGCGTTGCTTCGTCTTTCAACACCATCCATGATGGTGATAACGACAAACCCCATTAACCAGTGATACCAAGAACCGCATGGCTAAAAGACTACACGCCTTCACGCTCCCTAATAAAAAGGATAAACAAACAACGCTCTTATCCATTGCTATATATAGGTTTAGTCGATTACCTGTAGTCTTGCCACAGCCCATGTTCCTTTAAATAAGTTTCCCTATGCAATAATCGTGCCATTGAAGTTGATTCCTCTTTACCCCAAGTAGCAATAGGAGGTAACTTTTCTGCAGGTACTTCATAGCGGATACCTGATAAACGGTAAATCACCTTAGATAAGTAATAAGCACAAGCCACAGGATACTTAACCACCTGTTCCTCGGCAAACCTCACCACTACCCAATTAAGCTCTAGGAAGAAGTCATCCCTATTCCTATCCTTATCATTATCGTTACAGTGATGAGGTTCTTTGCTCTTTCCAGCGTAAGGTTCATCAATCTCAATATCAATGGTTAAACCAGTATAGGGGTCACGATAAACCATGTCAGGGGTATAATCAAAAGTAGTTCCAAAAATTGAAAATACACCATCAGGATACTGTACGGTATCACCAAAGTATTGTTGTAGGAGAGCTAGAAAGTAATCCTCACTAACACCCCGTTGAGCATCAGGTGGCATTGGATCAAGTTGTTTTACCCTGCGTCTTAATGTCTTTTTTAATCTTTGTTTTAAAGGGCGCTCGGAGTACCTCCTTTTAAGGGATTCTCTCAGGGCAAAAATCCTTTTCTCGGTATCAACCAAGGTTTCACTGGGTTTATCCTTATAGCGTAGGAAGAAATAAATACAAATTCCCCCACTACCCACCAAGAGCAAGAATAAGAGTAAAGAGAAGAAATCCCACTCCAAAGTAAAGAGGTAGCGTATCAATACCACACTACCAATTCCAAGGGGTAATCCCAACCAATAACTATCGTCTTCTTTTAGCTTGGAACGTACCTTTTTTTTACTAGGCTTGGCTAATTTTTGCTGTTCCAGTAGAGTGCAGATAATGGTTGGGATTTTAACAATGGGATATTGCATTATTGGAAGAAAGTATAAGCGTTATCTTCCTCTAGTTCTGCTTGTCTTTCTTCCCATGATGGACAATTGTTTTTATATACGACCCTCCTTGATAGTCCTTCTGCGTTAGAAATCAGGGAATCTCTTAATGTTCCTGTTACTGGTTCTAATGTCATGGATACTGTTATATCTGCATTATCCGCAGAAAATTCTTCTTGTCCAATTACAAACTCTTGTTTCTCCGCAGGTACTTTTGGATTATCTACTACACAACCGTGAGTATTGCCCCTAATAACGTGTAGCATTCCAGGAATATTACTACTCCCCCTACCTAAAGCATCACGGTCAACAACATAGCTACTTATTTTTATATCCTCCTCATTTATTTCCCCCCAAATAACTTCTGTTTCTGACTTACATCCTTCACTTGGCTCTAAATCGGCTCTTGTTGGAATCATTATTCCACACAGTTCAATCTTTACCTTATTCATTTCCACATCGTCATTTTCAATATAAGTAATATTATTATTCGCAACCACCGTTTCAGTTGTTTGCTCAGGTGCAGAAACTGTTTCTGTTCCACAGCCAACTAGCAATAACCCCACAACCCCTATTCCCTTTATCCAATTCTTCATTTTTGCACTCTTTTTTTAGCTATTTGTTAATATAATTATAGTAACAATTTATTTCCACTTAAGTATAAATAAAATACAAAACATAAATAATATCAATTATTGTGTAAAAAAAGATAAGTTAAAGTAATAATATGGATATTGAATTTATTGTAACCACTAGAAATGAAATACTAGAAGCGATTAATTCAGAATACCAAATAATACAGGTAGATGGTACAGTTCCCAATTTTAAATTGAGAGAAAATGACCTACATTTTGACCATCACCGTCAGGAAGGAAAAGCCGTACAAATTGATGAGATTCCCTCTAATTTAAGTTTAGGAAATAAAATTTGTTTTGTCACTACTCAGGTGGATGCCGATGCCTGTGTGGCAGGTGCTTACATTTTGCTTCAAGGTAGCATATCTGAAGAAAATATCAAAAAATTAAAAGCAATAGCCTACGACTGCGATCATCTGTATGTACCAGAGTATTTAGCAGAATACAGAGATTTTGCTTCCCAAGCCGTTGCAGGGATGAAAGCCAACTCTAATAGCTTGGTAAGAAGGTTAGGACTCTCCAAAGATCGTAAACTCTGGAGCATTGAGGATAAAGAATTATATGCCACGAAAGCGTTTGAACAAGGGGTTTATCATCTTGTTGATGCTTGTAACGGAGATCGCCCATTCCCCGGAGAGTCAGGAGAAGCCAAGGAATATTGGGAAACGGTACAAAAAAACACTCAAATCCTGAAAGAACAAAATCGAGTAACAGAATATAACGGTGCGGTGATTATTGATTCGGCTGGAATCGGGAAATATATCGACCCCCGTTGTCCTTTAAGAATCGTACAGAGTTGGGAAAAACAGCCCAGAACCCCTATTACTCTGAGTCGTAGAGAGATTCACCGTGAGGGAGCATTTCTGGGATATTCGTACACTATCGGGTGCATTCCATGGCACGATAATATCGATGCACTCGACTATACCAAGGGTACTTTTGATGCTCTCACCCAAGCCGAAGTATTTAAAGGCGGAACTGAAGTGAACCGATGGGGTGGTAGAAAAACTGTAGGGGGCAGTGGCTGGAATGCTACAAATTCCTACCTTACCCCCCGAGAAGTTATTGATATTGCTCTTTCTACTGCGTTCTAATTTGGTGGTGGTTGAACAAAGAGGGCGCAAATGCCCTCTGTAATCCTTTGATTACCAAGTTGCAAAGAAACCCCTTGACTTTGCATATCCTGTTGGCAATTGCCACTTTCAATATAGGCTCGATTCCACTCATAAAGGTTACGGGCGAAACGACCTTCCTCTGACTGCGCCCATGCCAAATCGAGAGCTTCTTCTTTGGTAGCAACCTTCACCCCAGACGATTGTAGTTGTCTCAATCCTAGTGTCATCCCTACACCATTAGCACTACCCAAAAGGAATATTCCCAGAAAGGCTAATACCGCATTGGTTAATAACTTAGGATTTTTAGCCTGAATTTTATCAGTCTTTTTGAGGATCTCTTGGATTGAATCACGGACAGTTTTCTGATTCTCTAGGATTGATTGCTTGACTGCTAAATCAGTAGCCTTGGCAATCAATTCTTCTTGTTTCTTAAACTCTTGTTCTAAACTTAAGGGAGCTTCTTCGAGCATTACTTGCAGATAATCCGTGGCAATCAGCACGTGGAATATGGGATCATCACTATCTAAACCATGCCGAGCTACTAAGTCAAGAATTTTTGCCTTAAAGGTATCATCTTTGTCCTCTAGTAATTCAGATAAAAGAGTACCCCCTAACTGAGACTTTTGTAAATTAACCATTACTTACCTCCTGATTTTCGGGAGAATCCAACCCCTCTTGTTCTGGCTTTTTTTCGGGTTCTTCAGTCGCTTGTGATTCTTCTTCCTTAATGGCAAAGACAAAGGTTCTATCGATTTCTATATGAGATTTTTTGAGGAAAGTTTTAATCCGTGTTTTACTTAGGGATTTTAACCCCTCAATATTAACTTCCCTATCCATCGCTTTACTGAAAGTCAGCTTATTGTTTTTTACGGTTTCCATTTGGACATCAGACAGGATTAATTGACCCATCTCAACCATTTTTGTTTTCAATGAACGCATTAACTTGAGAACAGGATGTCTAATAATTGCGTCATCAACCGACTTATTTAAACCGCTATTACGCACGATGATATGCTCAATTTTATCCCCGTATTGTTTTAATGAACGTTCCATTAATGTAAGAGACTCAGGCGATCCATCAGTGACAAACCAATAGTAGATGGGAAAATCGCTCTCTTCAAGAATACTACGGGCCGTTAACCATTGATTAACAAGTAGTTCCACCTGAGCAGGTAAATTGACTACTACTAGATTACCCTCAGACGCTTCCTCGTATAATAAATCCGCTCTGAATGACTCACGTTGATCCTCACTGAAATATACTTGGTGTGCTTTTTCTTCAGGGGGAGTATTATTCGATAGTTCTTTACCGTATTGATTATCTTTACCAGCGGTTACTAATTCTTTTAGACTCGTTGATGCTCCATATTCTTCTGTATCCAATAATGAACTGACCATTTCATCGTAAGATTCACCATAGGCTAAACCCACATCGGGGCTACTTCTATCAGCATCATAAAATTTATAGTCAATACCTAAATTATTGAAATATTCCAGTAAAACCATAGTGAATAGTGATTTACCAACACCACCCTTTTCTCCAGTCACAAAATGTAATCCTTTTAATTCTTCCATTTATTCCTCCTTAAAAATCCATCGGGTCATAATCATCACGTTCCTCTGCTGATGTAGAAGATAATTCAGTCTTTTCTACTGCATTATTTGATAAAAAATCAGTAACTTCAATTTCTAAATTAAGCTGAGATACTATCAATCTTATTTGAGAACTTAAAGCTCCAATGGATTTCCATGCAGAATCTTGTAGTTCTAAAGATTCTATATCCATCTGTTCATATTCTTGTAAGGCAATAGATAACCAATAATTTTTTAAAGTCTCTAATATCAGTTCTTTAGTGCTTTGTCCTTTTCTTTTTGCATAACTTTTTAGAAACTCCATTAATACTTCATCATGAGAATCTGAAGAATAGGAAAATCTAAACTCTGGTTTCATCATAATTTTACCTAGATCCAACTTTCATTTTTTTTACCTGTTGGCAAAAATACTTCCACAGTATCCAAACATCTGCCATACGATTACCCATGCCAAGTTGTAGAATATCCTCTGGATAGGTCACTTCACTATGCCAAAATAAAATCACAGGAATGAGAGTACGTGCCCAATCCTCTAATTCTTTTTCAAAGTAGTCTGCTGTACCACCTGATATAACAATTTCTTCTACTTCATTGGGTATGATTTCATTTAACCAATGTCTGATACGAGCCATATACTCTTGTTTGGCTATTTCTATTTGAGATTTGAGAGTTTCTAACTCAATTTCTCTCTTTTCTGGTTTATCTTGCCTTAGTAGAGACAGTAAACAGTTATCATTCTTTCCATCCCATCGGGCGATCGCCTCTGTCAGTTTTTCAATAGTGTAACCAGAGGTTGTTTGTTGAACAGACTCAACCATCTTAATAAAGCCTAAGTCCGTGGTTTGCCATTTCCCAAAGTTTCCTTTTTGTATTAAAACAGCACTAGCATTACGATAACCGAACATTAAGTTAGCACAAAGAGAGTCCTCTGTTTTTTTAGACCGTTTTCGCCAGTGTTCCATAAATATTCCGAAACTTTCTGGTTTACAGTCAAAATGTGTCAAAGATACTTTGAAAATACCATCAGGGGTTTCAAATTCTGATAATGCAGACCGTAATTCTTTCTCAAACTCTGCTCTATCTTCATACTCTCCGGGGGGTAAAAAACAAGCTAGTGCTAAATCAAACTCATTACTTAATGATTTAAACTTTTCTTGAATCACCCAACAAGCTGACAATATTTTCGGTATTGCTAGGTTAGATTTTAATGGTTTTAATTGGGGAGTTACCAAATAGTTTTTCGCAAGATAACCTACCGCAAAATATTCACCATTCAATCCTATCCATGCTCTATTTTTACGAACGCCCCTTACACCTCCTATATTTTTACTCAAGAGTGATTCTTTGGGGATTTTTATAATCTCAGGCAACATCGTATATGATATTCTTTTATTTTCAGTAAACCCACCGATTATTTTTGTTGCACTTCCTCCAAAGTCTAACGCTAACTTTAACGGCATTTTTCTTTTTTCTCCATAATCTTCTACAGTATCTCTGTATTATCTTTTTTATTCCATATTTAGTTCGTATTTGCTACAAATATACGCCTTATAACACGGCATTTTGTCTCTTAATCAAACAGACTTTTTAAATATTTACTACAAATATACGCCGTAAAATATGGAATACAATACTCATATTAACTCATATTAATCAAAATTTACCCCCCATTCTCCCCAAAACGGCTGTAACCACGAGGACTCGTTTAAACCAGCCATTTTTCGCAACACATTTTTTTTTGATGAAATTTGAATTGTTAGGGCATAAAATGGGGTTATATTCTTATGGATTGAACCACAAATAGGGTAAAAATAGCGTTTTAAGAGGGTAGTTGTACCATGACGAAAATAATGAAGTGTCATATAGCACTAGATGAAGACGAAAGAGGAAAAGCGATCGCCCTTAGCGAAGAAAGAAAAATAAGTATGTCGGCATTGTTTAGATCCGTGTTGTACGGAAAAATACCAAAGATACCAAATAGGGTGAAGGTGAAAGCAATGTTAAAGATGGGGGAGGTGAGAAATAAAATTGAGGAAGTAATGGAAAAAATACCAGAGGAGGATAGGAGAGAATTTAAAGAGTTAGAAAGTTTATTAGAAGAATTAAGAGACGAGATTGAACTATGCCCGTAGCCAAACAAGTAAAAGGGAAAGAGTTTTATGAGTGCATATCGTATTTACTAGATAAGGACGATAGAGAAATCCTAGAGAGTAACTTGTATGGTAAAACCCCGAGCGCCCTTAGCAAAGATTTTAATTATTGTTGTCAACTGAATAGCAAGGTTAGATTTAAGGTTTACCATGCCAGTCTCTCATTTCCCCCCGAAGATAAAGTAAATGATAAGGAACTGAGAGCGATCGCCCATGATTATCTTTATGCAATGGGGTTTGGAGAAGACCAGCCAGACTTGGAAATGCTAGAGAAGGAGGAGAGAGTTAAGGATAAGGATAGGATGTTTGGGGATAAATCATTGGCAGTACCTTACTTGGTAGTGAGACATGATGATACGGAGAATAAACATATCCATATTGTGGCAGGACGAGTAAGACATGATGGAAGCCTAGTATCTAGTTATTGGGATTATCGCAAGTCAGAACAAGTGCTGAGAATGCTGGAAGACTACCATGGATTATCAAGCCCACAGGGGGCGATCGCCCTTAAAGAACTCCGCAAGATATTGGATAGGTGTAGGGAAGAATGCACCAACTTTAATGACCTTAAGGTAATGGCAGGGGAACAAGATGTAAACGTTTACAGTAAGAATAATGGCATTGTATATGGTTACAAGGAGAAACATTATAAGGGTAATACCTTGGGTGCTAAATATACGTTGCAGGGAATGAGTAAGGTGTTGTACCCCTTGGGATTAGAGAAGTATGATAACCCACCGCCAAGATTAGATATAGAGGATGTAGCAATTAGGGCGGAGTTAGAAACCCATAGAGATACCTTGGAACGGATATTAAGGGAGGAAGATGTTGAGGATTATAAGGGTAAACACTACGCTGTGGAAAGGAAGAAAAAGAGTCTGGTAGTAACCAAGATTGATAACCCAGAGGAGAGAGTGAAGTGGGTAAAACCAGCGCCGACCATGCCATGGATACTCACAAACTTTAAATTCACTGAGGAGACGTTTAATGATTTCAGTCAGAAGATGCGGACTACGAAGGAGAACCTAGAGCAGATTGAGAGGGAGAGGGTATTGAAGGAAGAAGCCGTGAGAAAGTCTGAGAAGATAAAAGAGAATATGTTGGAAGCAGTGAAATCACCAACTCACCTGAAGACTAACCCAACACCCTTAGGAAGTACCAACAGGAGACGGGGGAGGTAATAACGAGCGCACCTTAGAACAAACGCAAGAAAAAAGGGAAAGTAAGAGTATTTAAATTAATAAAGCGTTAAACCCAGCTTGGATAAAATGACGGTCTGATGTAAGAGCATCAGTTAAATTTTGTTTTGTCATCACAGAAAAAGAAATACAGTCAATTAATCCCCATTGTTTATCTTGACGAGATTCGTATAAGTTTAAACCCTCTTTAAATATCTCTGAACTAATATTTACTACCTTGATATTTTCTGTTGTATAGCATTGTTTAATAAAATTAATGACTTTGGGACGCTCAAAACTACTTAGAGCATTACCGACTTCCATTAAGATAGCTTCTGTTGTCCATATTTCTTGGGCATTTTCCACTAAAGGTAGTAATTTTAATGCTGACTGATAGTATTGGTCACGGCGGTTTAAAATAGCCTGAATAAAGGCGGTATCTAAAAATAATCTCGGCTTACTCATTTTCTTGATTTTGTTTGGGTGTACCGTAAAGATAATGAGCGTGTTGCTGTGACCAATCTTCAGGTGCTTCAATACTTCCAGCCATCTCTTTTAACGTATCCCACGCATTGGATGATGGTTTTTTATTCTCTATGGTTGTCATAATCACTTGTGCAATGGCTTCTTGCTCTGATTCTGATAACTCTGATAATTTACTAATTGCTGTTTCTAGTTGTTTAATCATGGTTTTATCTTTTAATTGGGGATGAAAATAATTAATGGTTTAATTATATCAACGGCAGATACTGGAACGCTCCGGTGCAAGGTTTTAGCGGTGACCGTTGCTACTCAAACCCCAATTTTTATTTAAAAATGCTACTTTATATTAAAAATCAATCTAAGTATTAACTCATGAAATTAAATATTGCACGTTTTGCTTTTCTAGCCGTTGGTGTCGCTATTACTGGTTGTACAATAGCCCAAGCACAAGATGGCGATATTTCTGGTCGAGTTGAACGAGTTTGGGAAGATGGTTTCCGTTTAAATAATGGAACTCAAACCATCAAAGTTGATTCTTATGGCGTGTGCGGGGATAATACCGCTCGTCATATCAATATTGGAGATCTAGTAAATGTAACAGGCGAGTTTGACTGGGGCGATTTTGATGCTTTCTCCATTACCACAGCAGATGGAGAAAATGTTTGTTCGTAGCATAATTTTACGTAATTTTGTATTACTCTGTGAGCTTGAACTGTAGAAAAACTAGCAAAACTATCATTTATCTCTGCTCAACCTCATAAACCTTTAACTTCAAATCTTGGGTGGCAGAATACCACCCACCTACTACTATTTACAACATTGGTAATGCTAAACTGAAATTAACAGCATTACCTAAAGTCTCAATTAGAACTCTGAAGAATTCATGACTATTTTATATGAAGATGAATATATCATTTGTGACGATGATGCTTTAACTATTCTCTATTACTATTTTCCTTTTGGAGATAAGCGTATTCCTTACAGAAATATAAATCAGGTCAGCATACAAGAAATGACATGGTGGAGAGGAAAAACCAGAATATGGGGTGGTTCATTAAGCTATTGGCTAAACTTAGACCCTAAACGTCCATGGAAAGATAAGTTAATCATTATTGATGAAGGGGAGTTGACAAAACCCGTTATTACTCCTGATAACCCTGAACAAGTGTACCAAATTCTTCTTACTAAAACTCATAACCTCTAACTACCCAATATTTCTAATTATCAATGGCTGTTTGAGTCGTCTCATTGCGAATCTTCTGGAATACGACTCATAATTAGTTCACTTATTTTTGAGTGTTTTATCAGTTCCTAAGGAAAAACTAGCGAAGCTGTCACCAAAGGTAATTTACCGTGAAACCAAATTACTGTAAAGGTTTTAGCTTATCTTGCACCATTTTACAAGTATCTCGGCTCAACCCCTCATTAAAGCCTATGAAATAGCCGAGCAGTTTAAGCAACCAACTGTCACGAAAGAAAGTAGAGGAATTCTCTTTGAAACAGTTGTTGGAAAAAATTAATATATTATTTGAGAAATAATTGGTTATTGTAGTTGATTAATTACTTGCTGAAAATTAAAGCGAGAAACAACAAAGTTAATGAATTCACCATATGGATCAATTACCTCCAAAACAATTAATTGCAAGTATTTATCAGCAATTACTGCCTAGTATACAAATTGAAAGTGTCTCCCCCGTGAATCCAGTCCAAGTTGATTATCTTCCAAAACCTTGGCAAATACTGGGTTTAGGAAATTATGCAGCGGTAGTTTATCATCCCCATTATTCCGATTTAGTCATCAAAATTTATGCCCCCGGACGACCTGGCTATGAAAAGGAAGTAGAAGTATATCGTCGTTTAGGCTCTCATAAGGCTTTCTCTAAGTGCTTATATGCCAAAGACAATTTCTTAGTTTTAGAACGGCTCTACGGAACTACTCTTTACGATTGTGTACATTTAGGGTTATATATTCCTCAACAAGTCATAAATGATATTGATGACGCTCTCAACTATGCTCAAAGTCGTGGACTTTATCCTAATGATGTTCATGGTCGTAACGTAATGATGTTAAGAGATAAAGGATTGGTGGTAGATGTTTCAGATTTCTTAGAGCCGGAAATTTGCTCAAAATGGAATGATTTGAAAAGAGCTTATTACATGATTTACCTTCCTATCATTGCCCCACTTAGATTACACTTATCATACTCTGTCTTGGATATAATTCGCAGATATTATCGTCGATTAAATTCTTTCCGAAAAACCTTGAATCAAATATTTTTTTAAACCGATTGAGTAAGTAGAAAAAGTTTGTCAAATCAGTTAAATCTTTTATCTTCACAAATGAGATGAAACGACCGAGAGAAATCCGTCTAGTTCCAAGACCGATTTTGAGAGTTTAAAAGACGAACGCCCCGTAACCCCAACCTATAACGCACTTGTGGGGTGGAGCAATCACTTGTTTGTTTTCTTGTACACCACCCATTGGTGGTGAGGTAGATTAAATAATACCGATCTTGTAAAAGTTTATCCGTGGCACAAAAAACTGCACTGCATTCATGCTCCCCAAGTGGCGCTACTCTATAATATCTTAAGATTTTTTTAAGATGTGTGAGGAAATGTACAATCTAGTTTTTATCAAAGCCCGTGGAGGTCAGACCATGAGTGAGAGATTAGTGGAAATAATCAGAGAGAATCCCCAAGGATGTACCGCCATAGAATTGAGTGAGAAGGTAAATCGCCCTATCTCCATGATTAATACTTACATCAAGGGATTGATTAGTAGTAAACAGGTAAGGACGAGAATGGACAAAAATACTGGAAAACGATTAATTTACTCTCGCTCTTAACAGTACAAAAATCGACATTAACTTTGTCGCTATGAATCAAGTACTTGATATGCGTACCAGTACGGGTAAACTAATATTTTCTATTCTTCGAGCTATTGATAAACTCCTAAAGGAGCTAAAGGCTCATAGTCTGATGCAGGCGATCGCCCTCACTGAGAAAATCAAGAAAAATGCTTCTATTGATTGGAATGTGAAGGAAAGTGTTAGAGCGGGAATGAAAGTAATGGTCAAAAGGTTATTGAGACAATATGGTTATCCCCCTGATATGGCTAAACTCGCCACTGAGTTAGTCTTAGAACAGGCTCAGGTGTTTACCAAGGCACAGGTGAGTTAACTCAATTATTCTTTATCTCTTTTTTGTCACTTTCCTAAATAGGGGCAAATCTGGCGAAGCTGTCACGAGGGGCAGTCTGAAACTATTTCATGGAGCCCTGTTTTAGATAACAAATTTTACTTTTTGATCTAATCCTAAAATATTGCAGATTATTACTACAACTGGCAACAAACAGAAAAGTTACTTAATTCTAAAAATAGCTAAAGTCTATATTCGGTAAACTTTTTAAATGAAAGCAAAAAAAATAACTACAAATTTTAACTAATGTCTAATAATAATTATTACAGCAATAAAGCTCACATAAAACTTATAGCTGAAAAACTAAAAAAAGGACAAGCATCTTTAATAGTTGGTGCTGGATTTAGTCTTAATGCTAAAAAGATTAATCCGAATAGCCCCTCAATACCTTCTTGGTCGGAATTAGCCAACAGACTGTATGAAAAGCTGTATCCTTATGATGAAGGTCAAGATAAAAATAAATATGAAAATGATAAAATAAGAGCTACCGCTGATGCTTTAAATTTAGCTAGTGAGTTTGAAGTAGCTTTTGGTAGAAATGAGCTTAATCAATTTTTAATGGAACAAATTCCAGATAATGAATATGAACCAAATAAACTGTATGAAGATTTAATGCGTTTAAATTGGGTAGATATTTTTACCACCAACTACGATACTCTCTTAGAAAGACAAGCAAAATACATTATAGAAAGAAAATATAATTGCATACAAACATTACATGATATTCCCGCAAAAATAAAACCTAGAATTATTAAACTTCATGGTAGTTTTCCTTCTTCTTTTCCTTTTATAATTACTAAAGAGGATTATCGTACTTATCCAGTTCTATTTGCACCCTTTGTTAATATGGTGCAACAATCAGTTATGGAAAATACCATGTGTCTGATCGGATTTTCAGGAGATGATCCAAATTTTTATAATTGGACTGGATGGGTTAGAGATAATTTAGGTAAATCAATGCCTTTTATTTATCTTTGTGGTTTTCCAGATCGAATTAGCACGTCAAAACAACAATTATTAGAACAACAGAAAATTAAAATCGTTAACTTCTCTCATTATTTAACTCCAGAAGAATTAAATAGTTCGCAAAAATATCAACTAGGAATAGAAAGATTTATTGAAGATTTAAAAAAATTAAGTTCTCCCCCTAATCCAAAAAAATGGCCTGAAGAAAAAAATCTAGTTAATTTAAGATATTAAATGTAATATACATATTTTCTATCATTATGATAAGGCAATTTACATTCATAACTGATATATTTTTTATCAAGGGTTCTTATTTAGTCTCAATTACAAGATTTAAAATCATTAAATAAAATCAATATTAATATTAATTTTATGACTAATATTCAACAGCTTAATATTTATCAAGATCCAAGAAAACAACTCGATTTGATGATTAAAATTTATCATAAATGGAAAACAGATAGAGAAGAATATCCAGGATGGATTGTTTGTCCTCATGATAATAGGCGTAGATTATTTTATCTAACTAAAACTATTTATATTGAAAATTATAGATCAATCAATTTTGAAGAAATATTGTCATTTATTAAAAGTAACAACGCAAAAAATAATACTATAAATTTTGTTCCTGTTGAATTACTAATTATATATGAATTAAATTGGAGATTAGAAAAAGCACTGATTCCATTATTCCCCCAATGGGCTGAAATTATTACTTCTGTAGTCAAAAAATATAACCCTTTCCCACATCTTTTCACAAATTTGATAAAAGAAGAAGGATTTATTAATCCAAACAACTTGAATTATAAAACACTAAAATTAACATTCCAGAAGAATAATAAGTCAGATATTGAAGAATTTTCTTGGGAGGAATTGAAAAAAGCATGGATCGAATTGTGTTTTACTCTAGCAAAACACGCAAGAGTAAATGGGAATAAAAAAACTTTTGATGAATGGATGGATAAATTAGAAAAAATAGTTAACTTTAACTATCAATGGAAAGCACGATGGTTTTATGAAAAATGCTTATTTTACTTATCTCATTTTGATGAACAAAATTTACGTAAGACTTTAAAAGAATGGCAATCTCCCTCGCAGATTGATTTTTGGGAAGTCAAAAGAGCTTCTATTCTCGCTGAATTAGGAGAATTTCAGGAGGCTTTACAAATTGCTCAAGAAGCATTACTTAACATTCGTCGTCAAATATCTTCTTATGAAAAAGATTATATGGTTCTTTCTCAAGAAGGTTGGACTATGTTTTTAATTAAATTTCTTGATTTTCAGCTTAATGGTTTTACCCAAGATCAAAAAAAAGAAATTGCAGAATTTGGTGGCAGATGGGATCAATTAGAAGGAGATCGTTGTAACCCTTATTTGGAAATGGATTTTCTTACTTCCTCCATAAATTATCCACTGCCAAAGCAAAAAAAACAAATAGAAAAAAAAAGAGGGTTTTTCCCTAACACCTATACAGAAACGATTAACTATTCATCTGAAAATTACTGGGAAAAATATATATCTGCATTTAATTTTTTGCAGATTCTTGAACAGAGTGCAATCCCTATGAGATGTGGTATGGTAAAAACATATGGCTCCGAAGTTGCTAATGCTTGTAAATCGATTGCTCATATTAATCCTTTTCTCTCAATTTCATCTTGGTTAAGAACAAGTGAAATTAAAGAATTTTCAGAATGGTTAGATCGCCTTCGAGTAAAAACATTATCTCAAGAAAACATTGATTATTTATATGAAGTTTTTTATCAATCTCTCCACCAAACTATTGAATCTCATTCTTATACAAAACCACTGGTTAACACATTCTCAGAAAGAATAATTCTCACAGTACCTGTATTATTATCTCATCTTGCTTTTCATTTAAATTCAAAACAAATTGAACAACTATTGAACTTATCTATTAATATTTATAACTTACCTATTTTTAGACAAAATATTAATCATTATAGTTCTGTAAGTGAATTATTTAAAGGATTATTTTATGCTTTATCTGATGAAGAAAAAATAGATAAAATTAATCAATTATTATTATTACCATTACCTAATTATAATGGTTTTGAAATAGAAAATAATAATGTAGATCGTTGGAAAGAACCTTTTATTTATCTAAATTTTTCTCCAGAAACTAAATTGCCGTCTAGTTTCAATCGGTCTAACTGGGATGAAGATATTAAAAAATTACTAAAAATTATTAAAGAAAATAACTTAGAAGCTAGAAAAAGAGCAGCTTGGAGGTTAGCGTCATTGTTTAACATTAATGCTTTAAGTGATAATGAGATGAAATTATTTGCAGACAGTTTATGGTCTCATATTGATGAAGAAACACAGCTACCTTCACAGAGTATATTTTATTTATATTCTTATTTAATCTTACCAGAACCTAAAAGAGGATTGGCTAAACAAAAATTACGTCAATATTTACTTTCAGAAAAAGCTAGTTTACCCTTTTCGTTAAATCGATTTCCATTGGATTATCAATATATCAATAACTTATTAAATTCGAGTTGTAGTTTTTTAACTGATAAAAAAATAAAGGATAAATTTATAGATTGGACACAAGAAGAAATTGAAAAAATATTAAATAAAAAAATTATTAATTGGTGGGGAAAAAATAAAGATATTATTCGGTCTAATGTCAACAGTGATTATATTTCATGGTCTCAAAATCAAATCAGACAGTTAGTTCAAGATATTTTACAATTAATTTCCATAGTTATACTACCAAAAATAAAAAATTCTCATAAAGAAATTAAAGAAAAAGTTAGAAACTTATTAAATGATTTTTGCGAATTAAACTTTTCAATTACTAGAACCTTACCAATGAGTTTATTTATTGAATATGCAACATTATATCAAATTACAGAAAGTTTAAAAAATAGTTTAAATTCTCACAATGAAGCAGAATTTAATTTAGCTATTGATGCTATTTATTATTGGTTACTACTTGGACAAAAAAAGGAGATTGAAGAATGTCCAACATCTTTGATTGAGTTATTCCTTAATCAACTTTGCTTAAAAACTTATTCAGGACAAAAACAAGCTCTTGAAATGATTTTTAATATAATAGAAAAATTAGATTATCTTTTAACATCACAACATCTTAATATTTTATCTATTGCTGTAAATGATTTAGAAAACATAACAGAACTTCCTTCATCATGGGTAGATATAGATTCAAAAGAGAATGATCAACAAATCATTCGCTTAGAAGAATTAATTGATTATAGAGAATTAATTGAAAAATTAAAAAATAAATTATCTATATTATCCACCCTTAAAAAAAGTTGAAGAAAAAAAGTTGTTGCAAAATAGGTTTTTTGCCAAATTTAGTCCCTATTTGAGGTAAAATCGAGATACGTATATTTAATTCGCAATAACTTTAATAATTATCCCAAATCAATATAACTACTACTGCCCTCAGTCTCCCTCAAACAAAGATACTTCTGGGTAGTCGTAATGGAAGAATGACCCAAAGACTGCATTAACAAAGATAGATCACAGCCCTTTCTTAAACTCTCCGTGGCATGGGAATGTCTTAACCAATGGGCTGATATATCCTCACTTACCCCCACCTGCTTCGCTATCTTTTTAATCATATAAAACACCGTATTACTCCTCAAAGGATTATGACGCAAAGGAGCGTGAAACACCCACGAATTACCCTCTTCCCTTATCATTAATAACTCTTGATACATATAATTAGGAACTAATAACTCTCGTTTCTTATTACCCTTACCAATAATTTTTATCTTCACCTCACCCCCTGGAAGAAAATAAAAATCATCCCAACGCATCTTCAGTAACTCCGATACCCGTAAACCCAAAGAAAATAGAAACTTAATTATCAGTCCATCCCTGATGCACCTTGCCCCCTCCACCAGCTTTTTAACATCCTCCACAGTTATTAACTTAGTGCTAATTTGTTCATGCACCACAGGGGCTTTGACCACCACACAAGGACTCATGGCAATATATCCCACCTTTACAGCATAGGTAAATAAAGACTTAATACTATTGAGTTTTTGAGAGATAGTAGCAGGTTTATAACCCTTCATCTCCAACATCGTACGATAATCCTGTATATCCTCCACCCTAGTTTCTTTGAGAGTCAAATTAGAAAAAGATAACCACTGCTCATAACTCTTCAAATAACGCTGTCGAGTTATAGGAGAAGGCTTAGAATAAAGCCAACTTAACACTAAATCCTTATCCGTATTGGCTCTGGTGATTGATATGGGTTCATGCTCCATAATTTTTACTCGTAATCTTTTTGAATAAAAGTGATTCTTGTATTCAGTAGTACCATAATTATAAGCAGAAAAGTATCTCCAGACTTTATTAAGAGCATGGGGAGAGGAGTATGTGTTACATCATTACAATAATGAGTAAACTACTTAAAAATAACTTTTCTTAGCCATGACGAAAATAGATAAGTGCGATCGCTGTAAGTTTTATGGACATAATCCTCACCTAATTTGTGCCTTACATCCATCGGGGGTAACAGAGGACTGTGCCGATTATCAACCTGACCCAACCTATCAAGAAGAAGAACAATGGTGTCCAGAAGGCTACACCTATTACAATGGAGAACTAATCAAGTTACCTGAGCATAAACCTAGTCAAGTACAACAATTATGGTTACTGGAGAATCATCCTTGCTTTATAGGGCAATGCAGTCGTTGCGGTTACAGCTTCCCTGCCCATAGTCGTAATTGGGATTGCCCAAAATGTGGATGTGAGCATTAATTAAACCAATTATCGATCTTTAAACCTTGAAAATCAGCAAAATCCTTAACATTATTGGTAACTAAAATCAAATTATTAGTAAAAGCAATACTAGCAATTTGTCCATCAGCAAAAGCAGGAGTTTTACCTATTTTAGATAACCTTGCCCTTTCTTGGGCGTGATATTGAGCCGACTTAAAATCATAGTCAAAAATAGGCATTTTTAAAGGAATTTGACTTACATAATCTAGTAAAAATTGTCTCTTAGCGGATTCAGGAGGCAACCGTAAACTACCATATAATAATTCGTGAACAACAATTGATGCAGTAACAATTTCCCTTTGATAAAGACTAACTTTTTCTACTACTGATTGATTAGGGATTTTTTTGTTGATTTCAGAAATTACATTAGTATCCAAGAGATATTTTTTTCTCAAAACTCAACCTCTCTTCCTGGACTTTTATCTCTTAAATCTGCAAAATCATCATCTGTAAACTCTACACCTTCAGCTTCCATTCTTTGACGAAATCTTAAAGTCATTTCCCAGAATGTTTCTTCCTGTGCGTCTTCACCTTCTCTTAATTTAGAGCAACGTTGACGCAAAATTTCTAATAAGTTCTCCTGTTCTTGTATCGATAATTGGTCAAAAGATTCAATGATTTCTGTTATTGTCATTAGTCCACCTCCACGGCAAAACCTACTTTCTGTAATTATATTTTAAAATTCTTTTAAATTAGAAAAATTAAACATGACCAAAATTATCATTATCATCGGCAGTCTGTTAGTTTCAGGAACTTATCTATCATTGGGGTATCTATTGCGTACTGAGGTACAAGATGTTACAAATGAAATAGAAAAGGCGATCACCTTGAATCCTTACGACAAGAATTGTATCATCACGGCGAGTAATAGGCAGGTTAATATTTGTGGGGAAGAAATTAATTTAAGGGTAGCGAGGATAAACAATGAGGTGGCAGTAGAATATAGAGGAAGATTCCCCGAAGAAACTAATTTGATGATTGTAACCAGTAACTTCAACATTGAGCGATATTGTATTCTTTTAGATGGCATTATCCGTTGGGGAACTTATACCATGGACGGTTGCAATCAAATTTTGGAAACTGATTAACGTTAGAGTGTCCTCACTGTAACCCTAAAGCTAGGGAAGCTGTAATTTAGTGCCAAGTCGCTGAAATACAATTATTGTAAAGATTTTAGCTTATCTTGCACTATTTTGCACGTATCTCGGCTCAACCCCTAAAATAATCCCAGAAATTCCTCAACAACTCGCTTCGGCTGATTGAAGCATTCCTTGGCAGTAAACCTCACGGTAGGAATACCCTCCTTGAGAATCAATCTGGGGTTAGGAGGGGATACGTGTAAAAATGGACAAGATATAAATAAATATTAACTTCTCTCATAAACCAGAGTCTTTAGACCTTTATTTATGAGTAAGTGAGTTAGCTTTCCTTTTTAGCTCAAAGTTTCGTTACAATAGCGGCCAATATTTTAATTGCAACTATCCACTAAATCTCATACAAAACTTTACCGAAAAGAGAAGCTGGAGATGTATTGAGCAGAGTATTCAAACCCTTGATCTTTGGTTGTTGTTTTTCCCACACATTGCCTAAAAGAATACAAACTAGGCAATGTTTGAATCTCTTTTCAAAGAGCTATCTTTACAAAACTTTACATCATGTCCGATTTTACACGTATCTCCTCTTTACCCCAATCTATCTCTCACATAATCTCGCTCAATCTTACCTTTTTTATCCCTCTTTTGTCACTTTCCATTTTCTCCTATTATTAATAGCTTTCACAACTATTGACAATCAAAGGATTATAAATATTAAAATTTATTTTTCTCAATTTTAAGTCACTTTTTATTTTATAACAACAATAAGCAGTGCAATCTTCCATAGATAGAGGCGTTTAGGATTTATAAATTACCGAGGTTTTCGGAGACTGACAAAAGAGGGATAGTATGTCTATTTACTCGGAATCACTGAGATTGATGATAGTTATTAGTTTATTTTTAGTTCAGGATTTGGTATTATCCCTAAATAACTTGACTTAAATATAAGGAAAAAATAAGTGGTAAAATTGATAAGTAAACATAAGTAAAATATTATGAAAAAAAATTGTTTTTTTTCTAATGTAATGATTGTGTCGTTGTTTTTTTCTCTTGTTTTTTCCCCATCTCTTCTAGCTCAGAATCAACAATCTTGTGAACGTTATATTGATCCTAGAGATGGACAGTATAAATGTCGACAAAGAACTCAAGCTGAAATGAATTTTAGTAACCGAGTTAGAGATACTTTGGGTCAAAGTAAATTTCCTGGAAGAGATTGGAAAGGTCAAGCTAATTATAATCCTCAAACGAAAGTAATACATGTAACTTGGTTACTGAATATGCCGCCGACCTATCCTCAAGCAATCAGTGAAATTAGACGAGATCTATATAACGTTTTAATTCTTAGTGAACAATCTGGCTTAGATTATAATTCAGTCAATATAATTGCAGGCATTGTAACTATGACAAACTCTCCTAGTGCATATCGTTCAGGAAATATTATTCGACAAACTGGAAATGGTGTTACAACAACCTATACTCGTCAAAATATACAAAGAATGATTCGAGAACAAAAATCACTTAATGATGTCTTTACATATAGAACTACACCGATTTGGTTTCATCCTGCTTTAAGGAATGAGCGTAGTTATCATGAGTATCGAGATGTTACAGGTTTAGTTCCTTACGGTCATTAATTTAATAAAGCTCTTTCAAGAAACTCATAATTTTAATTTTTTCTATTTTGTTAATGATCGAGCTTTTTATTAAAGGATAATATTTTCTTTGAAGAATTTTATTTATATGGGGAAAAACTAGCGAAGCTGTCACTAGGGGCAATCTAGGCTGAAACCATCTCATAGTAAAGGTTTTACTTTATCTTGCACTATTTTGCGCTTATCTCGGCTCAAGCCTAAAACAGATTTAAAAACTCTTCAACAACTCGTTTCGGCTGGTTAAAACATTCTTTGGCAGTAAATCGAACAGTAGGAATACCCTCTTTCAAAACCAATCTATCTCTGACATAGTCTCGCTCAATCTTACCCTTCCTATTATGCTGTGAACCATCAACCTCTAAACAAATACATTTCCCATCCTTGAAAACCAAGAAGTCAATTTCAATGCGCCCTGTTATCTTGGATGCGGATACGGGAGAGCGATCGCCACTGACATAACCTCGGGCATTGGCAAAAAATAACACTTTGGCATCCACTAATGCTTGGGCAATGGCAATTTCAGCATCTGAGCGAAAATACATCCCATAATACTCTTTTAAGCCCTTGAAGTAGTCCTTGGCTTCAGTTTTGCTTTCCTCCCCAGTAGCTACTACAATCGCCACTTGTTTTGATATATTTTCAATCTTTTCTCTTAGGGCATCATCAAAGAATAACCGCCAGTAGTGCTGTGTGCCATGCCCGTCTCTTTGATCCGCATAAGCTAGATGTAGCTTGGAATTGAACTCGATGTAGAATCCTGGACGACTCCGATTATAAAACCAAGAGTTTATTTTACCCCGAGCGCCCCTACCAATTTTCTTAAAGTTATTCGGGTACAGACTTTCTAATAGGGTAAGTAAGTCAGTAGTGCGGACTTCTAGTTTGTAGGGTAGTTTGCCACCGATGGAGACTAAGCTATTGGTTGTTTGATGTTCTCTTCCCCCAAACTGTGGTAGTTCCTCACTCATGTTAGTTCCCTTCAACTATCTTAATTTCATCCTCAGTTAGCCCGTATAAATTAGTCACTATATTCTAATCGGAGTCTAATTCTTTGCCCATGCGATACTTTATATCATAGTTAATTATAAAGTCTAATTCCTCGTCGCTAAAGCCATAATGTTGGGCTAATACTTTATCTATTTCATCTATTATTAATTTTGATTTTTTGGGATAATATTCATCATAAATCACTTGCCCTGTGGTTTTATAGTTACATTCTTTTCTGACGGAATTTACTCGTAAATCTTCCATTAAATCTTCTGCTAATTTGCCTAGTTTTTCTTTAATTGAGTTATTCATTTTATCTAAACCTACAGGAAAATTATTAATTTCTCTTGCCGTTAAATCTCGACAATTAGAAAGAATAATAAACCACCAATAAAATAAGGAACTATTTAAAATAGCCACTATAGTTAAAGCATCTATTTCTATTTTAAAAGTAATTGATTTTAGATGTGATGATATTTTTTCACCATCTTTTTCATTCCAGAAATAAGGAGTAAAATTCATGGCACGAATCCAATATTGAGGGGCATTATGAAAATAAACTACATGCTCAGAGTCTTTGATTATATAGTTATTAATAGATTTTAATTTATTTAATTTATCTATAATTAATTTGCCGTAATTTTGTCCAATTTTTGGAAAAGTACCATCAAAAAGATAATTGAAAATGCTTTGATATTCTTGATTTTCAAATAATACTAATCTTTGTTCAGAATACCAACGATTATAATTTGTAGAAAATATTTGCTGATTACTACTATAATTTATTGCTTTTGACAATATAAAAATATTAGCTCTAATATGTTCTAATCCATCAAATAGTTTAGCCGGACGATCATCAAAATTAGATAAATAAATATATTTGCTTTTTTCTTTTAATTGTTTTTGTATAGGCTTCATTCTATCAGTACAAATTATCGGCAATTGTACAATCATACCCATATAAGAATTATTTTTTGAAAAATTAAGACAAGTTTCAATAGTAAAAACATATAAATTTCCGCATTTTTCTGTTTTATAACTCTTAATTTGATAGTCCTTTTTCACCTTATTATATTCCACATAAGGTGGATTACCAATAATTACATCAAAACCGTCGTTATTAATAATGGAATAAAACTCAGTAAACCAGTGGAAAGGTTGATGAGAAGTTAACCATTTTTCATAGTCTTTTTTCTTCTTAACATCAATGCCATATTCTTTAGCTAAATAATTATTTAATTCCTCGTTTAAACTTGCTAAATTTTCCTTTAATTTTGCTTTTGTTTTGCTAAAATTAACGCCATCGCTTTGGATTTGAATACTTCTAAAGGTTTGATAAACTTCGCTTACTACTTTAGCTTTAGTGTTTATCACTGCCATATCATCATATAGATCTAGTTTGCCTTGTCGATCACCTTTAACAGCTTTTTCTACTTCTTCATAGTTAGCAAAACCTACTAAACTATTGCCAGATCGAATGTTAAAATCAATATCTGGTAAAGGTTCAATCCCATAATTTTGAGCGTTAGGATTAGGAGTTACCTGAGAAGCTAATTTGAGGAATAATCGCAGTTTACAAACCTCTGTGGCTTCCTCCATAATATCTACGCCATAAAGATTATTGAGGATAATATTTTTGAGGATAAAGTATTTACGATTAATATGACTTTTTACATCACTTAAAATTTTATTAAATTCCTCAACTGTTTGTTTTTCCTCGGCTGTTAGCTGAAGTGATTTTTCCTCATCGATAAACTCCTGCATTTGATCTAAACACCCATCATAAAGAGGCTCAAGAATATTTAAGGCTGCAAATAAAAATGCACCACTACCACAGGTTGGATCTAAAATAGACATCGTGGTTAGCTTTTCATAGCAATTCTTAAGGGTTAGAGGACAATCAATAACAGAAATAGCATCTTGGGCAAATTGGCGAATATTTAGATTGTGAGTGATTAAATCATTAATAGAAGTAATTTCACCTTTCTTTAACTTTTCTCTAATTTCTGAATATCGTTTTCTCCTTGCTACAACTTCACGCCAAATTTCTGTGGGTAAAGCATAGTCATCATGAGCACTTTTATTCCAATTATCTCGCTCAGAAACTTGATCTATTCCTTTCGCAATGTCATCGGGCAAAGGTAAATCTATACCTTTTTGTACCGCATCATAAATATAACGGTTTGGATTTTCTGAGAGTAAATAAAAGCCCAATTTACTCTGTATTTGTTGTTCAGATAAATTTGGTTGTAAATCTTGGGTTATACTGTCGAATAGATAAGGAATAATGCAGTTTTTGCTGATATATTCTGTTATGTCCTCTTTAGTGTAGTATGCCCCCATTTGTTTTTGGTTAATATATTTTTCAAAGATGTAACCTAAAACATCAGGGTTAATTTCGTTATCAGATTTTAAAGGACGATCATCTAAGTGCCAGTTATATTGGTCAAAAAAGGTAAATATATCCTCGAAGGCTTTATCTTTAATTTCAATATCAGGATATTTATTTTCTAAAGGATGAATTTCAAATAAGCCACCATTTAGGTAAGGTATTTTCCCCAATAACTGATTTAACTCTGGCGGACGATTTTGATTACCTAAACCATCATGAAATAATTTTAATAAAAAGTAGCGATAGAAGGAGTAAAATTTATCTTTTCCTTTTTCCTGCCGACATTCATTAAGTTTATTGTTAAGGTAATCCATGTCGCTGTTAAGAAAACCTTTTTTTTGGATAAAATAGACAAACATTAATCGGTTTAGCATCAATGAAGCATACCATTCCTTATCAAAATCAACGCTAATACCTTCAATAAATCCTAAAAATTGGTTATGTTGCTTTTTAAATTTATCGTAAAATTTCTTAGTAACTTTGTCAACATCAAATGCTTTTTTTGCTTTGGACTTAACTTTTAATAAACTTAAGCTATCCTCCTCATCTAAAGCAATAGTAATATTATCCAATACTTGTAAAAGAGATTCTTTTTTATGAGAAGAATACTCAATAGTTCTATTTACTAAAGGTTGATTTATTTCTTTTTTTATCCATTGCCATTTTTGATTATTATCTAGTCTTGAATTATAAATAATAAAATGTTCATAGGAATATTTACTAACTTCTTTATCTATCTTTTTTAACGTATTAGAAAGGGGAATAGAATCTTTATCTAATGAGCAAGTAAATACATTGAATCCTCGTTTATCAGCAATAGGTTTTACAGTAAAGACTCTCTCGTCAACTGTAATATATTTGTCAGTTTCATCTTCAGGATAATCCCACCCTAATTCTTCAATAAAAAGAGATTCAAAGTCAAAGTTGTCCAGATATTTGATAATATTTTTGCGGTTAATTTTCATTAGTTTTCCTCCTTAAATAATCCTAAAGAACAAATAATCTGACTGTCTCTAACTTGTTTATCTTCATGGGTGACACATAAAGCAGAATCCTCCCAGAGAGACACCACCATATTTGCTAATTGTTCATCCTTGATACCACTTCTCAATTGACGGTTTAAACGAGCGATCGCACTTTCTCTGAAAGGATAGTTATAGATGTCTTCCACAGCTTTGATGAGATTATCCCATTGTTGCCCTTGGGCGAGGAGAGGAGTATGATTTTTGATGTAGTCAATATAGCCATTAAGACGAGTATAGGTTTTAGCCCTTGCACCGTTAGGGCTTCCGAGTTTACCGCCTCCTGCCATTTTCTTCTGTTGTTGGGTGATAATTTTTGCTCCTTGATCCACTAAGTCAAAATGATTTGGATGACGGGCGATCGCCTCTGTGTCCAATTCACAACGGGCTAATCGTAAAATACGGCTTTGAGACTGGGTAACGCTATTACCATTTTTATCTACATAGGCTAGGGCATCAACGCCATCGCTAGTACGCATATACATCAAAACACCATGAGGATTAATTTCTTCTGAGGTATGGCTACGAGTAGAATAAATAACATTAGGTAACTGCTCAATTTTGTTGGCAATGTGGGGATGTTTTTCCTTTGCTGACTCCCAAATACTCAAGGCTTCGGAAACTAAATCAACCTCGTTATCTTCTACATCATCGAGAATACCTGCTTTTTCATGGTACAAATCTAAGACGACATTATCATTGCCACCCTCAAAAAATACCTCATCAGTGCCGACAACTTCCGCATTTTCCTGTAAACGATTAATTAGTCTGCCTCTTAGATTAATTAATTCTTCCACTCCATCAGCAGGTAAGAAAGAATAACAGAGTATTTCCTCCGCAGTTTGTCCGATGCGATCGACCCTTCCCGCTCTTTGGATTAAACGAATAATCGCCCAAGGTAAATCGTAGTTAACGATAATGCGACAATCTTGGAGATTTTGCCCTTCTGACAGCACATCAGTTGCAATTAAGACTCTTAACTCTTGTTCAGGGGAGTTTTTTTTGTTACTTTTTGGGCTAAATCTTTGTGCAAGGTTAGTTGGATTTTCTGACTGTCCAGTGGCGCAAGCAAAATAAGTTAGTCCTAATTCTTTTAATTTACGTTCTAAGTAATGAACCGTGTCAGCGAATTGAGAAAAGATGAGTATTTTTTCGTCTGGGTGAGTTTGAGTGATTAATCTATGTAATGCAATTAGCTTCTGATCATTTTCAGTTGTCCATTGGGGAGCATAGTCCAATATTTTTAAAAGGTTATGGGCATCTTGTCGCAAATCTTTTGGTAAATCTTTATTGAATAAAGTCGGTCTAATCCACTTGAATCTTTTTTCATACTTTTTCCTATAAACTTCGTAAACTTTTTTAGCTTTTTCTTGATAGATTGATTCCTTTGTTTCAACATTACTAAATCCTTCTAAATCTTCATTATCCTCATCATTTTGATTATCAATATCTAAATTGTTGCTAAGTGTTGAATCTGTATCTTCGTCATTAAGCTCGGCAGAAAATAAGTCTATATTCTGAGTTCCAATAGGAATTTCTAAATCTGATTCTATGGAATATAAATAAATATAATTTCTCAAAATGTGTCTTTCAATAGACTCAATAAAAGCATATCCACTACTTTCTAGTCTTTTAAATAAATTAGTTCGGCAAAAGCCAATTAAGTTTCTTCCAGCACGAGATAAACTTTCTAGTAATTTCTTTTCTTCTGTAGTTAATAATTTCTCTGAAATATGTAACTCATAACTACCTAAAGCGTAACGAGGTAAATTTAATTTACTGATAATATCAACTACTTGAGGAGAATATAGTTTGGCATACGGATCATCTTCTTCTAATGTAAAGGTTGCAGTTTTGGGGATACGGTCTGGAAAATAAGAACGATCACCATTAGCAAATTCTAAATATTTTTTATTTCTTTCTGGGTCTAGTTGAGCGTAATTATCCCTAATAAAACTACGAGTACGGCGTACCATATATTTGCTCATTAACTGTTGCCAGTCTTCTGAATAGTCGCTTTTTTCAAAGGCTTTTAATGTTCTAGGACTAATATCAGGATGTTGGATAGCGAAATTACTATTTCTTAATAATTCCTCTGGTCTAATCCCTAAATCATCACTATCTTTGATGAATAACCTTAATTGAGCTGATAAATCTAGGTAAGTTTTATTGTAGGGAGTAGCCGTCAAAAGAATACAACGACTTCCGCTTTGTTCAATATAATCCTTAATAGCTGCATATCTTTTACCATCTCGATTGCGTAAATTGTGACTTTCATCAATCAACACTAATCTAAATCTGGCAGGGATATTTTCTAACTCTTTTTCTACCATACTGATAGACAGAATTTTTGCCCTTAAACCATAAGTATTTCGGTAATTTTCCCACATGGTGACAAGGTTTTTCGGACAGATAATTAAGGTACTAAATCCAAAATCGTCCTCTAATACCCGTGCGATCGCCGTTCCTACCATCGTTTTACCCAAACCGACTACATCCCCAATAATCACTCCTCCTCGCCGATTAACATGATGACAGGCAATTTTTACAGAAGCTTCCTGAAAATCAAATAGCTTAAATTCGGAGGGAATAGCGTATTGACTTAACCCGTCCCTTGCTTCTTGGGAAAGGTGATAAGCCATTTTTAAGTAAATGTAATAGGGAGGAATTAACTTTTCTGTAGCCCAACTTTCATCAATAATATCTGCTAATTCTTGACTAATATCAACACAAAAGCGATCTTTCCAGCGATCGCCAAACCATTCTTGTAGTTTATTGGTGGCATCATGGTCTAAGACATCAATATTTAATTCACCCTGATTTTTTAACCCTGATAAAGTTAAATTACTACTGCCTAAATAACCGATAATCGGTTGATCTCTATCATTTTTGTAAAGTAGATAAAGTTTAGCATGAAGAGGATAGCGTAAGTGTAGCTTTACTTTGACCTTGTTGCTTAAAAGTTGTTCCCGTAGTTGTTGTAAACCTTTTTGATCGGTACTGGTAGGAACACCCATCATCAACTGCTCACGAAATTCACGGGCAATAGTCATTTTTAAGTCATGAATTTGTCCTTGAGAAATTTTATTTGGGTCTGTGTTGAGAATTTTTAATTGTTCATAAAGTTGAATTGATGGTAATTTCTGCATTCCAATTAGGACTCTACAATGACTATTTTCTTCTCCTTGAAAATCTTCTATTTTACTAGCAATTAATCGCCATCCTCGTAGATTGAAATAGCCAACACAAAAATCAGCACTGTAAGCTGAATCGATACTATACTCTAAGTTCTCTAAGAGTTTCTGGTCAATATTATCAAATATTCTTGGCATTCCACTTATCCTAATTATTTATTGTGTTTTTACTATATCTTCCTAAAAGCGATCGCCCTTAACTGAGATTTAGTCATGGTCATTGTAATTGTTTGGTTAGTAATTTTTTCCTATTTTTTTTCTGTTATTGTCTTTGGTATTTCATCTTTATAGGCAATGCGAAAGGACGTATAAAGTAACCAAAAAGTGATTGCAATTATCACAAATGCCCAGAACCAATGGGGGAGAAATAACTGCTTGGCGATCTGTCCAGTGTCTGAGGTAAATCTTTCTCCATTAACTACTGCTTCATTCATGAACATATAGTCAATCTGGTGAAATGAACTAATCCCTGCCTGTACCCCTAGGAACTGTACACAAAATCCTTGTACTAATTTTGAGGTGTTAAAACAGAGCCATAGGATAGCTAAAGCCCAGAGTATAACTGCCACTACTCCAAACGTTGACCTTACCCAAAACATCACCGAACCAATGAGAATCAAACCCAAAAATATTAAGGTATAGTGAGAGTCTTTATAGTTACGGCTAGAGATAATAAACCATGCCCCAAAGAGAGGAGGAGCGAGGAGTCCACCAGCAGAGACTAATGCTATACCGACATTACCGAACATGATAGACCCAGAAGGTTGAAGTAGTCCTGAACCGTTGCTGAAAATAAGTAATTGCTCAATATTACCCCCCAAAAGAATAGCGGTGATACCATGACCCATTTCATGAAACCATGTGGCAAGGATACTGAAGGGGTATAGTAGGTAATTACCCCACCAAAACTGCCAGAGAATAATAGTGACAATGCCACTAATGATTAAGAAGTCTCGGTAGGTACTCTTAGAAAAGTCCGATGTAGGTTGATTATCTTTCATTTTTATTTGGAAAATTTCATTATAATTAATCTGATATTATTCAGGCATTAGATTTTTTTTATATCCTCTGGAATACTAATATTATTAATTTCTTCTAAGTTATTAATGGCTTCATCTAAAATTTTTATATCCGTTTCGTATTGACTATTTTTTGATTGAATTTTAGTAGATTTTTTAGAGATTAATTGCTGAATAGAATTAAATAAAGAAGTAATCATCGCTTGAATGTTCATTTGTTCTTCCCATATGTATTGGGAAATTTCATTACTACTAACGTATTTGTATATACCTTTATTATTTACTATTTTAAATCTATAATCATCCGTAAAGTTAATCACTAAGTCAATCATTTCATTTTTATTAACATCACGATAAGAAGATTTAAATTCAGTTTGATCATCATACTTTTCGTAAAAAATAACAGCTAGATCCAATACTCTTTCTAGCTTTGTTAAGTAAACTTTTTTCTTAGATTCTTTATCCTCATTAAAGTAAATTAATATTGTATCAAGAGCCTTTTTCGCTCTTTCCATCGCTTGTTCTAGCATTTTACTTAATCTCCACAGGAACATTACGGAATACTGTAGAACCACCAACCCTTTGAATATTGACATCCATAACGTTACGTTGGGCGTTAACGGGCTGTGCTAACTCAATAATGATAATTACTAAGCAGACTGTAATTACAGTGAGGATAGTGTTAGTGTAGCTATTCATAATGTTTCCTCCTCAACACCACGTTGCACTAGGTAAGAGGCTAAATTAGCCACGGGGCGACTTTGTTTCTTTGCTAATTTCTCTAACTTAAGATAAACCCCATCAGGCAAAGTAATATACACTCTTTTGCTCATTTGTTCACACAAGGATTAATTAGTGAATTATATATTGTTGGGGAATTTCAGTAACTTTTTAGTTACTATTCGTAACTTTTTTGGGATTAAGCAAAAAACGTACTGCGTGTTATCTATAATTCATGTTAAAAATAGGTTGTAAACTATATATATCAATAATTATAGCCGTTATAAAATTATTTTCCATCAACAATAAAAAACCTCTAAAACCTTTACCGTGTATAGCATTAAGGTAGTTTTTAACATGAAAATGTCAGAAGGTTTAGCACGTTTCTGATAAAACAACCAGCCTATAACGCCCTCGTGTGGCGGAGCGTTCCGTCTCTTTTTTTTGTACACCACCCATGGTGGTGAAACAAGCGTTATATGATGCCAACCTTTAAACCTTTACCTGTGGCACAAAAAAATGCGCTTCCTACACGCTCCCAAATAGAGGTAGAGTAGAAAAATCAAACTGCACACCATCCAGCTGTTGAAGCAAATAGCGTCTCTTAGAAGTGCTTAGATTTCTGAGATGGAACAAAGATATATCAGGCTCTCCCGACTGCCACCGAAGAAATAGTCTTAAGTTGACCATAGGGCGTTGATTCCATCCTGCTTTGAAGTAGCCCGTGCCGTCCACCGACTCAGCCCCTGCTTGGTAACAATTAAGCAATCTAGTCCAACCATTAACCCTTGCTACATGAACACGAGGAAAATTATCACACCAATAGGGAATAGTCTTCACTTTCCATTCGGTAGAGCCACCCACAAAAACAACCTCCGCAGAACAAGGTACATCAGTCATCTTCATCCCATCTTGGACTGCAAAAGCAAGAGGAGTCTTATATTTTCTTAATCGTTTCTCCCACTTAGTATAATTTTTTAGAGTTTGAGGGCGCGCTGCGTAGCAGATCCCTTCGGGATCGCCCACCACATCAGGCACAACCAACCACTTAGGTTTAGTCGAGTTTGTGTTGTACCATTGGCGGAGGAAAAAAAGGAAGCTGTTATTGTCAAATTCTCTGTGGTGCAAAAAGCAACTAAAAGCCCCATTATCCAGAGCATAATAAGGGAGGAAAGGGGTGCGGTGACGGGGTGCGGTGAATAGATTGCCAACTTCGTACTGTGCAAGTGCGCTCGCCCTTTTATCGGTGATATTACTAATTAAGATTCTCATGGTGATTTTTGTGGATTTTCACCGTTGGTTATTATTTATTTACTATTTTTTATTGTTTCGAGCGCACTTTAAAACAACCGAAAAAGTAAATAAATAAGAGTTATTGGGGGAAAACAATTAGAAAAGATAAACATGACAACTTTAGCTTCTTCGGCAAGAAGCCCCACGCTGTATTTTCGATAAAAATACCCACAAATCAGCGTGGGATGAATTGCCGTCCAAATTCATTTACACAAATCCTCAAATTAATGTTAAACTAATTTATAAGGAATCAAGTTCGCTCTAAATTAATGTTGAAGGTCGTTAAAGTCAGAATTTATCCCGATTCATCTCAAAAACTAGCATTGGCAAAAGCCTTTGGTAGTTGTCGATGGGTATGGAATAAATTTTTGAGTTTAATGAATGAAACATATAAAGAAACAGGAAAAGGCTTGTCTGGTTACGATGTCAAAAAATTGTTACCTGAGTTAAAAAAACAAGAAGAAACTGCTTGGTTAAAAGAAACTTATAGTCAATGTCTTCAGCAAGTTTGTTTGAATCTAGGAGTAGCTTTTAATAACTTCTTTGAACGGCGAGCTAAATATCCTAACTTTAAGAGTAAACACGGTAAGCAATCATTGCAGTATCCTAGCAATGTCAGTATTAAGGATGACTATCTTAATGTACCTAAAATAGGGTTGATTTATGCTAAAATTCATCGCCCTATAGAAGGAAAAATTAAAACTGTAACTATTACTAAAAATTACTGTAATCAATACTATGCTTCTATTCTAGTTGATGATGGCAAAGATAAACCTGAATCATCAACAGAAGGAAAAGCAATAGGAATTGATCTAGGTTTGACTCATTTTGCTATTACCTCAGAAGGTAGTAAATTTGATAATCCGAAAATACTTAATAAACATGAAAAGAACTTAAAGAGAAAACAGCAACAATTATCTCGTAAACAAAAAGGGTCTAACAACCGTAATAAGGCAAGATTAAAAGTTGCTAAAGTACATAAAAAAATCACTAATTGCCGTGAAGATTTTCTGCACAAGCTATCGCGTAGGATAGTGAACGAAAACCAAGTTATTGTAGTGGAAAATCTAAATGTTCAAGGTATGATGCAAAATCACTGTCTCGCTAAAGCTATTCAACAAGTGGGTTGGGGGCAGTTTTGCACTATGCTTAAATATAAAGCTGAACAAGAAGGAAAAGTTTATTTGGAAGTAGATAGATTTTTCCCTAGCTCAAAGACTTGTCATGTCTGTTTAAACAGAGTAGATAGTTTGGCTTTGGATATAAGATACTGGGAATGTCCAAAGTGCGGAGCAAAGCATGATAGGGATATAAATGCGGCAATTAATATCCGAGATGAAGGACTACGAATATTAAAGACCTCTGGAACGGGGGATAAAGCCTGTCGCCAAACTGTAAGTCGGGGTAAGGGAGGACGCAAGAAATCCACTACAACGCTAGTTTCTGGGCAGGAAGCCAACACTGTACCGTCAGGTCAGTGTGGGTAGTTCACCATCAAAAACTAAATAACTAACGTAGGCTTTTAGCTCAAAACCATCAAAAGTATTAATTATCGCACCACCCTGATTGTCTTTCTGGCTAAGGATTTGAGTGCCTTCATCATCAATTAGCGCACCATTATTATAATTCTGAAACCAACGTAATACGGTTGTGTGGGAAGTTTTTGTAATCTCTCCTGCTTTTCGGAAACTCACCCGAGCATGGTTGCCCTCAATAACAAAATCGTTGCTAAAGTTATCTTCAGTACGTGCTATGTTCATCATTAGTGCCTCTGTTCATGCAGAGGTTTTATTTTTTGTTTTGAATTAGAGGATTAATAATCCTCTTTTTTATTGTCTTTATTATAGCATCTTAAACTGTTTATTGTGGTAAAATATTGGCAGTTAATATTATTAAAAAATATGTTGAATATATGAGCATAATAAAGTTAGTAAAAAAGATGTTATTTCCTAAATCACAAGATACAACTAACGTGCCAGAAGAAGTAAATAATCAATATAGTGATTTGGAAAAACAGTTAATCAATGATTACTACAACAATTATGCGATAGAGCCTAACCAGAAAAATGAAGAGCTAGTAAAGACACTTGTACAGGCGAAAATATATATTTTAGACAAGACGAAAACAATTCAGAATATAGAAAGATTAGTGCAAAGATTAGAGCAACATTTACCTAGAAAATTTTGAGTATAAGTTTATTATGTTAAAATATTGGTAGTTATTATTAAGTTTAAATAATGATTTTATGAATATTATCTCTACACTTATAAAAAAGCTATTTAAGAAAAAGAACAACTCAACTGAGTTCATTGAAATGTGTACCCTAGCCTATATGCAGGAATACAAGTTAAAGCCTGATAAACAGACGGAGAAATTAGTAGAATCATTAATAAAGGCAAAACTATGTCTTGAAGAAAAGATGGATGAGGTTAAGGTAATTAAATTATTAATGGTTGATTTGGAGCAAGATATTTTGGGTAAATCTGCAAAAATATCAGTTATAGAAATTCCTAATAATTGCATGGAGATGGTAGAAAAAAAAGAGTTAAATTAAATCAATAATATTGACAGGGTGAAAAATAATAGAGGTAAAAAAATGAGATTAGTAATTTTTGCAATAGTAACGTCAGAAAGAGAATTAATTTTTAAGACGGCAATAACAGCCGATGCTAATTTGTTTTTATATCAGATTTTAAAGTATGAAAAATATGATTTGTTAAGCCCAGAAGATTATGGGGCAAAATATCCCACAAAAGATTATGAGGAATATTGCATTAAAAAATGCTGTTTATATGACTTAAAACTGCGAATAATCGACATCGAGCAAAATGTTAAATTTGTCGGGAGTTAAAATAATAATAAATAAATAATATTCAGATGGTAAAAAACAAAAAAGGAAAACCGATATGTTTTACGTCATCATTAATAAAGCTGGTTTGTACTTCGATTTCTCAAACAATAATTGGACTAGCAATTTGGACGACGCTATGATCGTTCACTATGACGAGGACAAAGATGTAACCAACGAAAGATACTTTTTCTTAGGAGATTGTTCGGAGGACTACTCAACAATTCTGCATCCTAAACATAAACTACTAAGTTGTTGTTAGATAATTGCGGAGCTTCATGTCTCCGCTTTTTTTATGGCAAAGCATATTCCATTCTGAAATAAAAATAACTTTTTTGTCTTTATTTTAAGGAATTTTTATTAGTTTATTTATTCCCACCACCCACCCTAAGAAAAATCACCAGACTATATATAGACTGGCTTTAAAGAAAATCTTATAGAAGGAGTGTACAACTTTATTATAACATTTTTTATTGCTATTTAGTAATAATTAAAAAGTCTCTTTTTTTACCAATATTTGCTTTTTAAACCTTGTTTTCTCAAAAAACGTGCTAAACCTTTCAACAAATTCATGTTAAAAGTGACCTACAATCCATATATATTAATGGCTTTGAGAGTTAGTTGTTTATTTACCTTGAGAATTAGTCAACCTCCAGACAGCTTATCTTACATACCTTTGAACCGTGTTTTAACATGAAAAACACATAAGGTTTAGCACGGATTAGGGGTAAAGCTAGGGAAGCTGTAATTTAGTGCCAACTCGCTGAAATACAATCATTGTAAAGGTTTCACCCGTTACTGAAAGTAACTTTTTATATTCTCTATAGAACATAAAAGTTCTGATTTTGGGTAGTGTCGGTACTTTTTTGTCAGTTTGTTAAGAATTGATGGCATTATTATTAGTTTTTAGGCAAAATTTGATGATAAGTGCCAAATCAATTTTAAATTCGAAACTTCAGTTATTGAGTTGGCACAAGGTTACATTTTCTCTAGCTTTACCCTATCTCCTGTGTATCTCTATTTTACTTTTTAACCAAAGTTTATTAAGTTGCACTTCGTTGTATGAACCTTATGTTTCCGCCTAATCATCTTGATAACCTTTTAAATAATAATTTTTAATACTTTTTAAATCACTCAACATACCAAAATGATTGCAACCAGGCTCAAAGATTACATCATCCCTGTAACAATAATAAGTTTTTTCAAATTTATTTTTAATGTATTTTTCTCTTTTTACTGATTTCTTTTCTAATTTTAAAAGATTATCTTTATGATTTTTGTATATTTCTTCTTGCTCTTTGTAGATTTTGTCATATTCATCTTTTCTTCTTTCTTTGATTTTTTGTTCATCATAGTATCTATGTATTGCCCTTTTACGCTCTGAAAACAGAGATGAAATGAATACAAGAAGAACAATCACAATAGATATTAAAAATATCACAACAAATATCATAAAAGAAAGTCCTAGTAAAAATTCCATGCCTCCTATAATTAGTGATATAAAAGTATAGATTATACCTACGGATATAAGTCCTGTGACAAAATATCTGTTATTGTATATATTTTTAAAATATTTTTGATCATGAACATCCGTAGGGAGACTTAAAAGATCCTGACGAATAGCTTCTGAGACAGCTCTTTTTGGAGTCATGGGGCTTGGTGGTTTTGTGTATTGTCCTGATGGTAATTGTTTAAGTATTTTTACTAATTGGGTCGTTTGAACTCCACTCTCACTGGAATTATATGCCATTACACCCTCAGTATTACTTTGGCTTGTATTGTAAATAATTTGACCCTTACTCAGAAAAGGACTACTAAAACCAATGCTGGACGTTGTAGTATTTAATGTCCCACTAGCTGTTGAATTGCTTTTAAATTCTGAGTCATACTTTGCTATTATCGAACTAATCTTTTGTATTTTGTCATCTTTTCCACAGACTGGACAAATGCAATTTCTTTTTGATGTGTTCTCAATTGGAACTGTTGCTTGTTTTTTTTCAATATTTTCTTGTTTAATGTTGTTTTGAATTGAAGGTAGTTTATTTCCGCATGCTACACAAAATAAAGAATCAAAATCATTTTTGTATCCACATTTAGGACAATATTTTTCTTGTTCCATAATCTTTTAAATAATTATCTAAAACTTACTTATAATTGCATTTGACATAATTTTAAAATAAAAGACGTATTTACTGTTTTTTAAAATTAGTTTCAAATACCAAATTAGTTAACCTTCATTCAGGTTAAGCTATTTTTATTATTGTAAGCTCTAAATGAAACCTGTGTGCAACCTAAAACAAGTATAAATAAAATATTTTTTAGTTGGGAATTGATAACTCATTTTTTTTAATTTCACCGTTTAATTGAGGATATTGATTAAAGATATTTTGAACTAAGTTGTAAGTTTCTCTTCCTTGTTGATTACTAAAGGCATAAGTTTTTCCATCGAAAATTAAAAGTTCATTATCTTTGTTAAACCATCGATGATCATCGTAATTATCTATATTTTTTATTATCTCCTTTTCAAAGTCCTCTTTTGAGTGACATTCTTTCTCAATCCAAATCCATCTTTTATTACCTGTTATTTTCATTAATTCTTTCGGATGTATTCCGGACTTGATACTTTCACTTATTACTAAGTGCATAGCTTGGCGTTTATTTAAGTTAATTTTCGTTTGACCATTGATAGTAACATCAAATTTTGAATAATCTCTACTATTTTCCCTTCTTGATTGTCTTTGTTCGGCTGCTTTCTCTTTGAACTTCACTTGATAATCTGTTGCTTCAGGAAGAGGTATAATTTGTTGTATGTCAAAGTATAAATTAGTACCGTCTTTTTGTGGCTTAATTTTGATACATTTTATATCAATATCTCTTTCGATAAGCCATAAGACTGAAGTTGTTATTTCTTTCGAAAAATCTGCTGATAGCAATATTATTCTGACATCATTAGCAAATTCTTCTTCATTGATCTCATCCCAGTCAAGAAAGTTTAATATCGCTTCTTCTGGGTTTTCTATATCTATATTATTTTTCTCAATGTAGTGTCGAAATGCTTTTACTATTTTTTCAAACGTCATATTGGCGACCATAGCAGCATAACGGATAGATTGCAGTTCCATATGCCCTCCATCTTCTGTTCTTTTTAATTCAACAACAACTAAATTTGCATTTTTATCAAGACAGAGAATATCAATACGTCTTCTACTGTCTTCCCAGTCTCCAAATTCACTACTGAGAACAAATAAGTTTTTCTCAACAGTTTCTATTGAGTTAATTATGAATTGTTGTAAGTCTTGTGCTTCTTTGATTTTTTCTTCTGAGAAAGTCGTATGTTGAAGCTCTACGATTTTCTGTCCTTCAAGTTTATAAATTGGCATATTATTTTTTCATTACTCATCCAATAGTACATTAATCTTCTTTAATAACTGTTCCACTTTCTTCCACTTCTTCGGTTCATTCTTCCATAACTTCTTTTTCTTAATCTGTTTAACGGTCAAATCTATTTTCTGCTCAACAGTTTCCTTTTTGTTTTCACTTAATTCTTCAATTTTAGCTTTAATTGCTTCTAATCGTTCCGAAAGTATCTGTGCAACATCACCCGTGTGACTACCAATAGCGTATTCTCTCATTACAAGCTCGTGAGTATCTACCCAGAGAATGTCCAAACCCTCACAACGATACCCTGTTTCTTCCATAAGCATTTGGGCATAAACAGTTAATTGCAAAGAATAACGATAGTAATTGCTATCTGGCAAGTGTTCTAATGGCGATAACATTCTCTCATCCTTATAAGACCTTTTTTGTATACCTTTTTCACAGGTTTTATAGTCAGATATTTTAAACATTTCTGTTTGATGATTCATAAATAATAGATCAGCTTGACCTGCTATTTTATACTTATCTGAAAACAATATCATTTCAGGAACAATTTCATAATCAGAATAGCGTTTTTCTAACTCTAAACCATCCAACATTCTTGTGTATTCGTTCTCCTCACCAATACCTAATGAGTGGTTTTCTAATATCTCATGAACTTCGTTACCTATACGAGTGCGTTCGCCCCATTCACCCTTCAATGTTTCTACTGCTTCGGAAACCTCTAAACCTTTATACTTCTTCTTATAACGGGAATTAGTAGTTATTAATTTATAAGCAATTTCATCAGCATTGAACTTAGAGAAATAGTTTGACAAAAATTTACTTGTTGATAAATATTCTTCACCAGTTTCTATATTAAAATACTGGTGAGTATCATCTACAAATTTAATATGTTTTCTTACTTTGTCCATATTATGACACCATCTAAAAAGTATATTATAGCACAGTTGAATATAACTTTGTCTATAAAAAAAGCCCTCATTTGAGAGTAAGAAATAATTAATAGAATCGAATTAAATAGTTTGTTATCAACTAAAAATCCATCGCATCAATTGCCAATTGATTGACAATGTCATCGTAATCCCACTCATCCGAAAGTTCCTGTTCCATTTTTCGGCGCTCGAAAACTTCCCTTTCAATCTTTGCGTTGGCAACCCGACGCTTATCACCAGTGCCACTCTCCAGATTCCTCACAGCTTCGGTTAAGTTATCAATACTTTGGATTAATCTCTCAAATTGCTGTTCGTCCATAATCAACCTCCAATAATTCTTTGATAATGAGCCATTTCGGCTTATGAGATACCTTTACCCCTTGTTTACGGGCATATCTTTTTAGTTCGGGCATTTTTAAAGCATCTAGCATGAACGCAGGATAAACAGTAGTCTTCTGAATCTCTCTCACGAATCTCGATGCAATGGGAGCAAGTGGATGAGATTGTCGTTGCTCAAAGTCCAAAACGCCCTGAGTAATTGCTATTACTCTACGACCCACACCATAGACTTCTTGAGCAATCTCTTTGAACTCAAACCTATTGTCAGAATCTTCTAATAAATCTAAGACCAAGACCACAAATTCCGCAGAATCTTCTCTAGCAAATTTGGACTCTGAAAGTAATTTAGTTAACTTCTTTTTTACTTTTATCCTGTTACTTTTAATACTCATAAAAATAACCCTAAACTACTTCTTATTATAACACTTAATCCGTATCCCAACGCCCTTTTCGCATTACAATAATATCATCCTTTTTAACTTCTCTACCTAACTCATCTATAGAAGTTAGACTACCATCAGAATTTTGTACCATGGGGATAAATGCACCATATAATTTATCACCTATATACTTAGATTTAGCATCAATCCCAAACATCTCTTTAGCTATCTTTTTTATCTCAAAACGTTGCCGTGAACTTCTTCCTTTCATAGCTAAACTAATGATTATAGGGTATTGACTAGGCGGAATATTTACATCATCTATAGTATCTTTAAACATTTTTCTTACCGCTTTTCTAAAATCATAAATGTTAGGTTTTGACATATATAATACCTTTTAACTCTCATTATTATTTTATCATTTATATATAAAATTATAGTAAATAAATAATAGTTTACGGTGTAGTAAATGAAACAAATCATGAATTTAGAAACAAAAATTAAACGCACCAAAGAAGCTATTAAAAAAAGATTTCCTGACTACCCAGATGAGGTTGTTGATAACTTTTTGGAAAAGCATTTAATCGGTTCTTTAACTGCAATGGATATAGCAATCGCACGAGAACAACATAATCCATCCTTTAAAGAACAGGTACTCGACATCCAAGACGGGCTTCTCTGGAGTCACGGCTTAAAAGACTTGGTGGGGTAATGATAATCTGTACAGTGCCATATTATTTGTCTCGGTGACAGGTTCTTGTCGTGATGCCACATTAGGTGTCGTGATGACTAATTCTTGTCGTTGAACTGCCAGTGACAAATTATTGTCGCTTTTCTCACGATGCTGTCGTTTAATGACAGCATTTTGGCACTGGTAACAAATTAAGTGTCGTTTTCCATTACGAATCTATTAGTAACAAATTATTTGTCATCGGCAACACATTAGTGTCGTCTTAACAATCTAGGAATGACGTGATAACAAATTGGTGTCTAAATCTATCTAAATCTGAGTCTAAATCTGAATTTTTTACCTTAAGCTCTAAAAATATTGATTTGTATATATTACAGAGATTTACTGAGTTTTTTAAAAAATAAACTGTCTAAATCTTGTCTAAATCTGTCTGAAATGCTTATTGTATATAGAGTATAGATATTTATATGTGTATATATATAGTCTTAAATGCTTCTATTTTCATTAGTTTTATTAGATTTAGACAGATATTTTTGTTATTTTTTCTTTATTGAAAATTATTTTTAATTATTGCCTATTATTTTTTTCTAAAGTGAAAGCACTAATTGAGAATCACAAACAATAAGCTACTCTCATATATCTATATATAACTAAAACGTCTAAATCTCGAGCAAAAAAAAAGCTAGAATTATTGCATTGTAAAGGTTCTAGCTACAAAATGAGTTTTAGACAGTTTTAGACACAAAAAAAGGGTACAGCTAAAATCTATATATATCAATAGTTTCAGCCGTACAAAAAGATAATGAGTTTTAGACAGAGATTTAGACAACTACTTTAATTTGATTTTTATACCTTGTCTGTTGGGTACTTGAATAACTTGTCCTTTCTCAATAAGGAGCAATAAGAGATTATTAATTTCATGAGCAGGGATATTTTTAAATTCTCTGATAAATTGTCTAATAATACTGGCGTTTATTTCTCCCTTTTTCTTTGTTAGCTCTAATATTTTAAGAAGACGAGCATCCATCATATTCTCGGTACACTTGATTACAAGGTACTCAAATTGTCTGAGATAATAGAAAGTAGCTTCAATAGCAAGTTCCATGATTTCTGTATTGACAATCGTCGGGCTATCAGCTACCCCAGTTTGAAACACCCAGTGCCAAGTATGGAGAACACCTGCGATGCGTAATATTTCACCCTTAGCCTTACTGTACTTGAGTTTAAGTTGCTCATTTGATAATTCTTTACGCTTCTCAAAAAGTTTATGTTGTGCTTTTTTGAAAACCTTTTTAGCTGATGGAGATACTATTAAATCAAGCTCAGTAAACTTAAGAATTTCATCGACCAGATTCTCTAAAATATCATCTAAACCAGTCTCAATAAAATCATCAGGCATATAAGCATCAGGCAAATGTCCTCCCCAAAGAATCCATCTAGCACTAATACCCCTAGAATCTTGAGGATTATTAAATATTTTTTCAAGCACTGACCATTGCAATGACCCTAGCACCGACACCGCAGTACGCTCTAATTCAATATCATGATCCTTGTTAGCCCGAATCTTGTCAACCATTTTCCCACCGTAAAGTTCAAGGTCACGGGAAATATCATCACCACCTTTTATGAACTTATTCAATCGCTCAAAAAAACCTGCCAATTCATCCGCATAGCAGAGAAAACCTTTAGGATTTTCCTGATGAACTCGATAGATCCCGTCAATGGTTGCATCTTGGATAATTAGCTTCTGCCGAATCGGTTTTGAAATTTTTGCTTGTCTCTCAGGAGGTAATTGCTCATTCTCTTCAAACTCTAGTAATTCTTGGCGATAACGCTTATATTCCTGTCGATCTTTTTTCTTCAAAGCCTGAATCATCATATTCATCACGGGAGATTTAATACTGCCACTATCAGCGACAAAGCCAACTCTAAGGATGCAAGGCTCAATCCAATGCTTATTGAATACTACTCTCCTCCTTGTGCCTATTGTTCCGCTAATCAAAGCTAATAAGCAGGTAAATAAAGCCATTGGGCTTGTAGGAAAATTCTTTGCTGATTCCTCAAAAATAGTGCCATAGAAAAGATCGCCTAAAATTCTATTCAAATCAAGCACTTCATAAGGAATTTTAAGCAAATCATCAATCCGTGGGGATAATTCCTCTATTTCTTGGATCTGATCATTTTGTTCTAATTTAGCTTTGATTGATTTTTCTAAAATAGATGAGGGGATTCCTGTATTGGCACAAAATTCCGCTATCTTACCGTAACGATCAGCTTCGGTAAAAATAGGCTGTGTAATTTCATCAATAAATTGACGACTCAATATGGATTTAAAATTACTCCCAACGTCCGATTTTTCAAAGGTTTTATCTAATTTTTCTTTCTTCTTCTCCTCCTCCTCAAATAAGCCCTCATATTGATGATCCAGTGCCAAAATCTCAGTGGTGTAATTATCACCTTCCAAATCAATCAAGCACTCCAGAAGCTCCTTAAAATCTTCAGTGAGGTGAGGAACTAAATCCGCAAAATCATCTTTGGGTTCGGGCGATCGCCCTACTAACTTAAATAATGCACGAGTAGGCAGAAGCAGTATATCCAAATCCTCGCTATCAAACTCCTGCCAAGCCTTGTAGAATCGAATCGCTTGAACTATCCCCGGGTCATCATTATCGGCAATATAAACTAACTCCTTAACTCCATGGGCGATCGCTTCTTTAAATAAAGTATGATGCACTGTGAAATCACTTTTAGATTTAACCCCCGACCCAACGAGGGATAAACAAACAAGCCCGTGGGCGATCGCATTATCGGCTACTTTTTCCCCTTCACCCACGAGAATCGCTTTATCCTTTGCCAGTGTTAATAATTCGTGGCGGTACGGTAGCCATTTATTTTTAGGAATCCCACCCCGAAAAGGTTTAACTGTTTTTTTTATCGTCCGCCCTTTTTGAAATTTCTCTGCCCTTATCTCCCGAATCACTTTTAGTCCATTCGGATAGGCTAGGGTGAAGCTATAGAGAGGATTTGGTAATTTATTGATTTCTTCCTCTGACAGACTATTTAATTTTTCATCAGAATATTTATTTCTTAGGGCTTGCTCTTTTTTGTAGTGCGTGATATTACTAATTACGGAAATATTACAGGTAGCCAGATTTGGGCGACCGCATATAGGCTTATTTTGTTCTAGCATAATTTTCGGTTCATAGAACAGACCGAAAAGCCATTGCACTATATCAAAAAATTGATATAATGATATTTAGCTTTTATAATAAAAATGTTTTTAAAAACATTGACGAAAGCTCTTGGAACGGCGAAGTAACAAGATTATAGGAACGTAAATCCCTCGGTAGCTGCTAACTATTGGGGGTTTTTCCTTGTCAGTTTTTATTCTTAATTTTTGTTAGTCTGAAATTTACAATTTTATTATATACCATATCAATAAGTGTTAATAACAATACTTTAATTAATACACCGCATCATGGAGTAGTTGCCTTGCTAATTTTATTTTCTCCTCATCATCAAGATGATAAACAAGCTCATAACAACCTACATAAGTTTGGGGGCGACTATTAAGGTCTGAATCTTGATTTATTTTGTTCCGTAAAGTATTAACGGAGATGCCCATGTAGTCAGCTATTTTAATGAGATTATCAACTTTAGGACTTGCTCTACCGATGAACCAAGCATGAACTGTGTGATATGGAATATCCATTTTTTGGGCTAACTCACGCTCATTCATACTATTTTTGATCAGGGTTAACAGCTTAATTAATCGCTCATGTTTTTCTTTATCCATATACGTATAAAGGGATATGTGAATAACTACTTTATATAACTTTCAAATTTAAGTTGAAATTTATATATCTTTCTATATATAATAAAGTTTATTGGTCTATACTTAAGTATAGGCTAAAATCAATAGTTAGCAAATATAAATTAAAGTTTGTTAAAAAAAGGCAAGAGGCTTTATCACAATCTCTTACCAAAAATAAATGAATTTAAGTATTAGAAGGTTTTAACTTCTTAACCAGTCCTAAAAGCAAATTAGTTAATGTTTTAACTCATCGTTAACTAACTTGCTGTAAGACTATATGTCAAACAAGATCATAACATAATATTATTTATTAGCATTATTTTTTTTAGTAAATATATTTATGATTGGTTAAAAAGAGTAAGACCTTATAACTTAATTTTTACTATAAGTTATTACAATAATGAGGTTTTAAATGAGAAAAATTAGATGTCCTCAAGAATTTTCACAGCAGGAGTTGCGAGGATTTTGTATGGTCACAAAAAAAGATTTAGCTTCTGCTATTAGCAATAAATTAACAGCTTCTCAGTGGAAATTATGGGCTTACCTAATGATGCTAGATCCTTTTGCTGATCATAAAAAAGATGGTGAAAGAATTTACAAACCATTACCTCCTCCACAAAAAATAGCAGAGCAAATAGGACTTTGCTATGACACTGTAATTAAGGATATGAGGAAGTTAAGAAAATATAATCTTTACGATTACAAAGTTACTGGGTGGCAGGGTTACAATGAATCGGCTCATCATGCTAAAGAAGTAGGACATAAAAAAACTAAAACTTATATACAGCAACCATTAGGCTTAATTAACCCTGATAATGGACTAAATAACCCTCCTAATGGGTTAAATAACCCTAATGATGGACTAAATAACCTTCCTAATGGGTTAAATAACCCAAACTTAATTCCAGAAGCATTGTCTGATAGAGATTACAGCCCCTCTCAGACTATTCAAACTAAACAAACAAAATATACTTTATCAAACGAAAAACAAAAACAATTTTCTTTTAAGTCTTCTCAAGAAAAGACTCAATCAACGCAGGTATTAGTTGCCCAAGATAAAATCGTAAGCTCTGATAGCTCACAAAAATCTTCCATTAAGAGTAATGTTTCCCGAAGTAGTATTGCCGTAGTTGCTAATAGTGTAAACGTTTACAATGATTGGTTGCCTGACGGAGTGTGGAAAACTGAGCATGGAGAATTAGATCCTAGTTTTTGTGATTGGTTAGCTAGAAAGTGGGTAGCAAGGTATCAAAATTGTGATTTACTTGAATCAATAGCCAACGTAAAGTGCTACTTCAAAAATGACCCTGATAAATTACCGATTCAATGGGAATATTATCAACAAGAATATTTAGTTAAGGTTGATAATATAAAAGTTCGCATTGATAGTGGCTGCAATATTTCTTCTCAAGAACAAGTGAGAATGTTTTCCCAGATTAACGCTCTTAAGCCTTGTAATCAAAATTTATCATCTACTGTAAATGTTTACAGTCCTAGTAACGCTTTGGTAAAAGGAAGCTCTGTTCCTTCTAATGAAGAAGTTCCTGTTAATCCTACTGCTATGGCAAGGCTGAGTGAGTACCTTCTTAATTCTTTCTCACGGAAGATAAAGGAGGCTTAACCCTATGAAAAATAATCATGTTTTTGATCTCAATCAAAATCCTCATAATCTTAATGAAGGAGACTGGGTCGCCTATAAAAATAGGGTTGGTAAAGTTGTTGGGCGTGTTAAGTCTAATATTTGTGAATTTTGGGTTCTTTGGTCTGGGTTTAATACTCCCCACAGTGCGATCGCCTCTACTCTTAGGAAAATTAATCTCAATCAAGACTTTACAGGTCATCGAGTTAATGGCGGGTACTGTAAACGATTACTGTTCCATCAGGGGGAAGTTGTTGCTGAAGTTCACTTTGATGACGGACAATGCAAGGTATGGAAGTTATCTCATTTCAAGAATCAGTTAGTGACTGTAAACGTTTACACCAATAGTAAATTAATTAATCTTCCCATTGACCAAATCGTTATCGATAAAAGATTACAAGCAAGGGCGAGTATGAGTAAGGCAACTGTTTATGATTACACCCACAAACTCAGGGAAGGAGTTAAATTTCCCCCTGTTATACTTTTTCTGGTCGATACTCATTATTATCTCGTTGATGGTTTTCATCGGCTAAAGTCTGCCCAACGAGTTAATGCTACTACTCTTTCTGCTATCGTTCATCATGGTACTTTCAGGGATGCTCTCTTCTTTTCCCTTTCTGCCAATACTGACCATGGACTCTCCCGTAGTAGTGCGGATAAACGTAAGGTCGTTCTTACTCTCCTTGATGACCCTCAGTGGTCTAAGCTCTCTTTGCGGGAACTCAGTGCGATCGCTCGCGTATCCCATACCTACATTGCCAAGGTTAAAAAGCAATTAGCACAGCCACCGATGAAGAAGAATACTCACTTACCTTCTGATGTAATTAAAAAAAATAAGGACTGCTTTCTGATTGACTGCGGCAAGGATACCATTGATTTACTTTTAGCCTTTATGAGAACCGAGGATTTAATTACTGTTGAAGGTGCTATTAATCGATTACTAGCAAATTATAAATAATTTGAGGGCGATTACTTGTGTGCTCCACTTGGTGATTATCTTTAAAGCAAAATTATGTAACTTTAACCAAGGAAAGTGATAGATAGTTAACAAGTTGATTAGGACATATAGTAAAAATAATAAGACTAATATAGTCCTAATCATTGTTCCTAAGAAAACAAAAGTTTTATCCCTTATAGATCATTATTTAAAAGTTCTTTTCTTTTTTATGAACCCATATAGTTTTAGGCTCATAACCAATTTTTTTTAGAGCTTCTGATATTCGCATTATACTAATATCTTCATGCCACATTTTAGCCATTTGTTCTTGTGTTAAGTGACGGTGAGTAATGACAAATTTTTCAAAAGCCTTTAAGTCATTTATTTTTGGCTTTGGCCCTGATTTTAGTTTTTGCTTTGGTTTGATATGACCAGTTGCTTCTTTTTGTTTTAACCAATTATTTAATGTATTTCTGCTAATATTAAAAGTTTTACACACATTAGTTTTTTTCTCTCCTCTATCGATAGCAGATAACACTTTTAGTCTTAAATCATAACTATACGGAGCTGGCATTTTTCGATAAATTAAAATTTTTAGTTGTTATTAATATTATGTCATAACCAACTTGATAATACCTTTATAAGTATATTTGAGTCTGTTTATTTATTATATTTTTAGATAAAATACTGAGGTATTATCGGATTTATTTGTTAATGACTAATAATTTAAAAATGATTATATCATCTATTTTCAATAAGCAAAAAAAAATGATTCAGTTAATTAAAAATGTGGCGATAAATAATTTACTTATAGCCACCTCGATTACTATGGGATTATCTTTATGGCAATCCTACGTCCGTTTAGGGGATGTAACACCTTTAAAATTTATCATAGCAACGGTATGGACGGTAGGCTTATTGGCTTACTTTTCATCAAAATACTTCAAGAGAAATTGGCTCAATCAAGCAATTAGAAAATTTGGTTACGTCCCGATCCTCTGGTTTGCTTCTTTCTCTATTTGGTTTGGAGATATTTTAACCTTTAGTGCCAATGCTCAGGCTACAGGAGGTTCAGGAACTGACGAAGGTATTTTCTTTAGCAATATCAGAGAAAAAATAACTGACATCTTAGGTGATGATACAGCAGGGGGAGAAGGAGCAACCGATATTATCAACTTCGGGTTTGGTATCCTTCAACTTGCATTGATTCTTTATATTGCATTTGCAATTTTTCAGGCTGTTAAAGCACAGCAAAACGATGAGGAGTGGATTGAATCAGCTAAAGTACCTCTAGTTGTTTTGTTTGCGGTAACTGCTGGAGACTTTGCTGTCGGATTAATTTAAATGATTACTGTTAATAAAAGTCTTGATAAAAAACCCACCATCTTTTTAATTCCGGCTGATCAGGTAGTACCTTGGGCAATAATCACTATGACAGGGTTCTACCTCGGCAGACAAATGTTAGGTTTTACATTCGTCCAAACATTTCTATTTATTGCTTGGGGAATATCAACATGGTGGGTATTAACAGCTAATGGCTACCATCACTTCTTTGGAAGACTGGTCAAAGAGCCTTTATGGGTAAGGGCGATCGCCTATTACGAACCACTAATTATTGAAGAAAATGGCGAAGAAAATAGGTATCAAGAAAGTAAAAGACCCCAACGGCAAAAGTAAACGCTTAAAACCCTTTGAGGATAACTTTCAATTAGTTAGCTTCTTGGAATATAGGGAAGGAAAAAGCAAAGTTGGGGCGACTTTATTAGAAAAGAAAAAGAGTGAAGACTATAAAGTCGTTTTTGGTTTTCAATGTCGTGGTATATCCCCCATTCTCTCTGATGAACAGATAATGGATGCTCTAGCCAGACTTGATGCAGGATCTAAAGACCTCTTACAAGGCGAAACTCTTACTATTCATTTTGGTAACTTTGTAGATGATACCGCCCGTCAGGTGGAATTATCACAATTAATGAAAGCTACCGATACCCCTGAAGTACAACTGTTATTAGGAGGTGAACGAAAAAGGGTACAAGAACTAACCCAAGAGGGTATTCGCTCTGTCAATTTCCTTAATATTTACGGAACTTTCACCGTAGAACAAGGGGAACAACAGGGTAATTCTGATATGTTCGATAAGATGTTGCGGTCCATGGAGAAAGGATGGCAAAAGTTCACGGGAACTGAAGCTAAAATCAAGGCAAGGTCTTTACAAAGAATTATCCTTGATGCCTATAACCGTGGTTATCAACGATGGTCAAACTTATTATCAGACCAAATGGGTTTAACCATAACGCCCATGAGCGCTCAAGAATTGTGGGCGGTAAATTGGAATCGGTTAAATGTCTCTCCCCCCCGAACTGTACCCCAAACCATAGTGATTGAAAATGAGGAATTTAGAGAGGAAGTAAAATCTCGTGTTCATCCTAAATCACTACTCTTGCATGAGAGTGTACCAAAAGCTCACAGAGATTGCATCTCTGTTAAAAATCAGTTCACTGGGGTTTTACTACAAGCAGACAAACCCGATGGGTGGGTTGATGAAGAACATCAAATTAGGTATCTCTGGGAGGTAATATCTCGCCAGACAGTTTATGATACCGAAATTTTCTGTCAATTACAAAGGGGTAATCCAAAGGTAATTCGGGAAATGGTGAGATCGCTCTCTGGACAATCTAATTTGTCGGCTACTATGGCATCAGAAAAAAACAAGGTTGACGTAGGAGCAGAGTTAAACGCACAGGAAACGATGGAAGCAGAGGCTGCGCTTCATTCGGGCGCACAACCAATTTATATGTCTTTGATTTATCTTATCCATCGACCTACTAAAAAACAAGTCAATAGAGCGTGTCAAGACTTCATGGCATTGTTCCAAAGACAAGGATGGGTGGTAAGAGAGACTGAGTACGCATGGAAAATTTGGTTAGATACTTTCACCCCCATGATATGGAATAAACAGTTAACCAAACCTTTTAATCGGAGGAGTATATATTTATCGAGTGAAGCACCCGGGCTAATGCCCATGGTATGTAATCGTAGCTTAGATAAAAAGGGATTCGAGTTAATCAGTGTGGAGGGTGGTAATCCAATCAACCTCAACTTATTTGAGAAACACCGTAATCTAGGTATATTTGCAACCACCCGTTCGGGTAAAAGTGTTATGGTAGCCGGGTTATTGGTACAAGCATTGGCACGGGGCATTCCTGTTACAGCCCTTGATTTCCCACGCCCTGACGGTACGGGTACTTTTAATGACTTTTGTAATTCCCTACCTAATATCTGTAGTTACTTTGATATTGGTAACTTAGACCAAGGTATTAACCTCATGGAACCGCCTAATTTAAAAGGTTTTACCAAAAAATTACAGGTTGACCGTTTCAATGATTTTAAGGTTAGTCTCCTTGGTATATTGAGGATTATGGTTTTAGGTATTGGGGGGCGTTCATTAGATGTTAACCCCGATGCGATTGAGTCTCTATTAACCCTTGCCCTAGAGCAGTTTTACCAAGATGATTTAATCCTTAATCGTTTTGGGGAAGCCTTCAATGGTGGCTTTGGTAGTGGTGAATGGCAACAAATGCCTACTTTGAAAGATTTTATACCATTCTGTTCTTTGGAAAGATTACAGTTAATCAACCCATCTACTGATACCATCAAAGCCCTTGATTTTATTAAATTAAGACTGAGATATTGGCTAGAAAGTCGAGTCGGTAAGGTTTTATCAGTGCCAACAACCTTTCCATCGGATGCCCAAATGTTAGTAGTGGCTCTTAGAAATCTAAGCAGTGATGTTGACGCTGCCGTTTTAGTATCTCTGGTATATTTAGCGGCCCTTCGGCGCTCCTTAGCTTTTCCTGTATCGTTTTACTTCCTTGATGAAGCACCTATTTTATTTGAATATGATGAAATCAGTAAAAATGTAGCACGATTGTGTGCTAATGGTGCTAAGTCAGGTATTAGGGTGATTATCAATGCCCAAGAGCCGTTGTCGATCGCACAGTCGGCAGGGGGGGCAAAGGTACTCGCCAACATCTCAACTCGTCTAATAGGACGCATCCAACCTCCTAGTTTAAAGGATTACGTTGATGTGTTCCGTTACCCTCAGTGGCTGATTGAGCCATGCACAGGGGAGGGTTTTAAGCCCAATAAAATGCAGAAATACTCTAATTGGATATTAGACGATGATGGCATTTTAGTACCAGTGCGTCACTACCCCTCAATTCAGTTACTTTCTCTCGTTGCTAACAATCCTGAAGAATCCAAAATGCGTACTGAATTTATGGAGAAATACTCAGGGGATAAAGTACGAGCCTTGTTTGAATTTGCTCAATATTTCGCACAAAGGAGTGCTAGTTAAATGAAAATCAAAAAACGTTATCTATTATTAACCCCTGCAATACTATTACTCGGAGCGTTACCTTCTAACGCTTTATCATGGCAACAATTAACCTCCTTACTAAATCAGGTCAATACCATCAGAAATGAGTTTGTGGCAATCTATGAGAACTTTGATGAGCGCATTGTAGATTGGCTTGGATTAGAAGAATATGCCCAAATCGATATAAACTTCGGTGATTTAGGATTACCTGATATTAAAGATTTGGAAGCTAAATTAAAAGATTTGACCCGTGGGGGAGCAGATACTTCAATATTAGAGCAAAGTATCCGTCACGAAGAAATTCGCAATATTGTAAGAGGAAAATCCTACGGTACTTTATCTGAGCAAGGACAAGCACAGCAAAAAAACAAAATGGATGAGTTAGGTTCTAATGCCACTGACACCATGGTAAGAGGAACAATTGCTCAAACTCGTATCACTACCCAACAAGTGATGAAAGATTTAGCCCTCCAAAACAATCAGATAAGCTCCTCTCTATCCTTAATGGGTTCTGAAATTATGGATATGAGCCAAAAACAAGACCTCGCCAACGTTAGTTTAAGTAACATCTCTGAGGGAATTGATACCCAAAATTTAGCAGAACAGAATGACAGAAAGGGAGCAACCTATTCAATCTTACAAATGACTGGAATGATTAGCGCTGGATTCCATCAATCTGATTCGGAGTAGGCTTATGTATCTATTTTCATTGGTAGCCGACCAAAACGATATTCTCAATACCGCTATTCAAAGCCAAGAAGCCGTTGCTACAGCGATGAATGTAATATGGGAAGACATCGTAACAAATGATGGTATTTATGGTGCTGTGGCAAGTATTGGTGGTTTGTTTGCGTCTATCACCCTTGGTTTTTCTTTAGTTCAAATTATTAAAGAATTAATTGGAGATGATAAGTCTTTTATTCCCTATGAACGGTTTATTTGGTGGGCAATGGTCATCCTCTTATTGGTTAATAAAGGAGAAAATTTAGCACGATTAACTATTAGTGGTAGGGATTTAATTCGTAGTACCAATCAAAGTGTTTTGGAACAAGCAGTCGCAGGTAAAACTCTTGAAGAACATTTCCAAGAAGCTACAAGAGGTATAGGGGAAGCAGTAGCAACAGAGGAGAATATTCAGCTATGTTCACAAATTACAGATTCTGCCGAACGACAAATCTGTTTAGACAATCTTCAAGTCAGTGCAGAAGGAAGTGGGTTTAATGTTCTTGACTTTCTGCCAGAAGTGCCAAATGTAGGTGAAATGATTACTAGCAATATAGAAAAGTTCTTTATTTTAGTAATGTTGGCTTTATCTGTCGCCTTCCAATGGCTCGTTGAAGTTACCTTAATTCTCACGGCTTTAATCGGTCCTATTGCTGTGGGCTTATCCTTACTACCAGTCACTCAAAAAGCTGTTTATACATGGTTAATCGGTTTTTATAGTGTTGGATTAACACAATTATGCTACAACATTATAATTGGTCTGTTAGCAGTGCTTCAGAGTAGCGCACCAAGTACAAATAAACTTATATTTACTGTGAGTATAGGGCTTTTAGCTCCTGTGTTATCAATCATCCTGGCATCAGGTGCAGGACTAGCTACTTTCAGTAGTCTTGCAGGATTAGCTGGAGTTGTGGGGGCGAAAGTAGGAGGAGCAACCGCAGGTGTAAGTAGAAAAGTAGGACAAGCAGGGTGGAATAAAGCCACAAGCAGATTCAGACGTAGAAAACCTAGTGTAGCAAGGAGATAACAATGGCTAATTTAGATTTATTGACTAATAACAAAGTGAGAGAGGAGGAATTAGAGGAAACTAATCTTAGAAATTCCTATGGAATGTTAGTTTTAATTGCTATGGGATTGGCTATTGGCTCAATCACTTTGCACTTTATTTTATTATTCTTCTCATGGAGGATAGCAGTAAGACCAGCCCCAACCCTGGTGCAATTGGCATCAGGGGAATCCGTCTCAGTTGTTCCCATTGGCAGTAAAGAACGTACCCCCGAAGCAATTCAGAAGTTTGTCAAAGATACCATGGCAATGGCGTTTAATTGGTCTGGTTCTATCCCTAACCCAGACCCTTCTAGTTCAGGGGCTAGGATTCCTGATGAGGGCGTAAGTGTTCAAAGTAGAGGACGTATTACGACCCCTGCTTATGAAGCTCTATTTGCCTTTGAGGGTGAATTTAGACAAGAATTTATGGGTGTGATTGCAGAATTAACACCCTCGTCTATTTTTACTAGGGATGGACAAGTTGCTTTTGTTCCAATCCGAATCTCAGACCCTCGGCAAGTAGCCGAAGGACAATGGAAAGTTACGGTTATTTCTAACCTTCTCTTTTTAAGAAATGGTCAACCCGTGGGCGATTTAGTTCCTTTCAATAAGGAGATTTACGTCAGGGCAGTTGAACCCCCTACCCTTGATTATTTATTACAAGAAAACGATAGTGTAAATCCTACCCTCGCTGAAACGATAACTCGTATACGCAACAGTGGTTTAGAAATTACAGCCATCCTTGACTACAGACCTGAAGAATTAATACTGGAATAATTATTATGAGTGAACAAAACAAAACAGAAACTTGGGATTACAACGGTGTTAATCAGCTTTTAAATTTAACTGATGTTTATTCAGAGGATGAAGAAGAAGAAAACACTGAAACCACAGTCATTGAAGATGAGTTTGATGATGAACTAATGGAGGAGGAAGAACCTAAAAAGAAAGGATTCGCTAAAAATCCATTCTTAAAAATGGCTTTAATTGGTGGAATCATCGGCGCAGGCGCTCTCTTTATCGGTGCTATTTTTTCCCTTAGACCTACTACCCAAAATAATGTAGCCGAGGTGGAAAACTCAGAACCAGAAGAAATTGTTGAGGAAATTGGTAATGAAGGACGTGTGATGGCTTCTCAAGTTGCTTTAGCGGAACAAGAGCGTAGAATGCGGGAACTCGGAGAACAAATGGATCGCCCTGTACCTAATCTAGTGGTAGATGAAGAAATTACACCGCCAGAGCCTATAATTATCGAACCTGAACCTGCTCCTCAACCTCCTGCTCCCCAACCTATGTATGAGCCAGAACCAGAACCATTTATAGTTCAAGAACCTACACCTCCTCCTCCGCCCCCACCAGTATCTACACCACCACCACCTGCACCTGAACCACCCCCTGTTCATGGAATGGAAGACTGGTTAGCCCTTGCCAATATGGGTAGTTATGGTGGTGGAGTTATTAATAATGAGCAATCAAATAAACAATCACAACCACGGCAAGTTGTTAACAATAATCAACCCACTGCTCAACAAGTATCACAGCAAACCACCCGACAACCTAGCTTATCCAGTGATGAACAGAGGTTAATGGGTAATACTCGTACTATTCGGGCAGGTACTCGTGTAAAAGCCGAAATTGTAAACTCAATGATTGCTGTTCAAGGGGAATCACCTTTACTTGCTGTAATTACTTCCGAATCTATTGAAGTGGACGGTAGAGTAGTAGTTCCTGCTGGTACTGAGATCATATTTGAGTCTGCTGTTCACTCAAGCGGTATGGTCATCGGTAATGCGATCTCTTTATTTATGGATAGTAGGGAAATTGAACTACCACCCCAAGTATTACAACTAAGGGCATCTGAAGGACAACCCCTAATGGCTCAACGACAAAATAATCCTCGTGGTGAAATTTTACGTCGTGATACAGGTAGTTTTATCCTTGGCGCATTAGGTAAAGTTGGTGAAATTAGTAATAGACCCAGAACTACCTCTACCTTTAATGGCATTAGTGGATCTGGTACTACTTCTAGTTTTGATGAACCTAATTACACAGGGGCAATATTAGAGGGTGGCTTTAATCCCTTGGCTCGACAATGGGAAAGTCGTAATCAACAAGCAATCAATCAATTACAAGGACAGGGTGATATTTGGATGATCCCCCTTAATCAACCCGTGGAAATTATTATCGCTCGTTCTTTTTCAATGTAGGAATAACCATGAAAAAACTATTATTAAAGTGCGGAATTAGTGCGCTCGCCCTATTTGGATTTAGTAATTCAGTAATGGCGAATGAAATGACCAGAGTATTATTTTCTTCTCAGGGCGCTGGAATAAGACAGCAAGAACCAGAACTTATTAGACTAGCCCCGGGCTATGGGGTAAATCTTAGTTGGCTACAGACTAATGAAACTATTAAAAAAGTATGGCTGGACAATCCTAGTTTTGTTGTCCTTGATGCTGATGGTTGTTTAGATGGACTCAGTAGTAACTGCACAGGAGATGCTAATGTGCTTCATCTGCGTAGAATTGAGCAACTTAACATACCGAACTTACCATCAAGTAACCATAGTTTATTGACTGTCGTTACAGACGCTGGATTTTACCTATTTAGAATAGTACCCTCTAGTACCCCCCATCACCTTGTATATAAGGTATTAGATCCCCCACAACCTAACCGTCAATCCACTTTCTACACCGCTCTGGTCAGAGGTGTAAGGGTAGCTAGACAAGAAGGATTATTAATTGAGGGGTCTGAATTGGAGAGTCAATTAGAAATTTTAATCTTTGACTTATCCAATGGGGGCGACCTAGAGGAAAGCGCCCGTGACCAGAATATATCACCAGAAATTATTGCACGATTAATTGAATTAGGAGGAATTAGAAACGATGAAATTTAAAACTAAGTTAATAGCTCTAATATTAGGCTTTTCCAGCGTTTTAGCAACATCAACCACAACTGCTCAACCAACGGGATATGGAACAGTTGACTTAATCTTTGGTACGGCTGAAAGAGTAGCACCCCGTTCAATCTCAGGGGGTTATAGTGTTGGTTTTAATTACCCTTGTGCTAATGGAATATGTAGCCATATTGAGTTTGCCAATGGTGATCAATGGATTAGTGGTGATGTTCAAAGTGTGCCGGGTGGTAACGGTTGTTTAACAGGGGCAGGGAGAGAACCTGTAGGAAGACACCCTTATGGTAGTGCCTATAAAGTAGTATTACGCAACCTTAATGAGCAAACCGATACTGCTCAGGTATGGCGATATACAAGGACTTGCAATTGGTGTGGATGTACCCCATATTCATTTCCAGCAGGAATAATGGGTACGTGGAGTCCAGGACAGCAAGTATTTATTGGATTATGATTATGAAAAATTTTATTCAAATTCCTGCCAATAATAATAATCAATCATCGTTCACTGATAACCTTGGGTTTTTCGGCACACCCACAGGCATGATGCTTATTGGTTCGGCAGTTATTCTGACCCTCATGTCCATGATGGGTGATAGCGGTGGTGGCGGTGGTAAAAAGAATAAAATCGCTACCAGTTTTTGGGGTGGTGGTGCTGAAAAGACGAGAGCGAAGAAAAAGGCGATCGCCCAGATAGAATCACCCAAACGTAATAGTGCATCACTTTTTATCGGACGACCTAAAGAAGTTGCTATTAAACTGAGTAATGAATGGATAAAACGCAATTTAAAGACGGAGGATGCAGAATCTACCACCAGCTTTTATATTCCTGATATTCAAAGGGGTATTGCAGTTTGTGGTGGTGCAGGTAGTGGTAAAACCTACTCAGTGATTGACCCTAGCATCCAATCCGCCCTTGACCAAGGATTCCCAACAGTATTGTACGACTTTAAATATCCTGCGCAGACATCCAGAGCCGTTGCCTATGCTATGAAGCGTGGTTATAAGGTGAGGGTGTTTGCTCCGGGCTTTCCTGAGTCGGACACCTGTAATGTGCTGGACTTCCTTAAAAATGGGGAGGATGCCGTCTCGGCTGGACAATTAGCTAACGTTATTACCAAGAATGCTAACCTTGGTGGTGAAAAAGGTAGTGATGATTTCTTCGATAATGCCGGGGCTACCCTCACAGAAGGAATGTTTTTACTAGCTAAAGCCATTGGGGAAAAGGAGGGAAAGGAATATGCCGATTTAATGACAGCTTCCGCTATCCTTGGTTTACCTAACCTTGGGCAGAGATTACAACACGCAAGGGATAATAACGTCTTTCCTATATGGACAATGCGCCCCCTTTCTCAAATAATCTCTGTGTCAGGTTCACCCGAAACCGAGGCATCTATTATTGGTACTGCTCAAAAGACATTCCAACAGTTTCTCAAGAAGGATTTTATTAGTTCCTTTTGTGGTGAATCTACTCTACCTCTTGACCTTGATGGTAAAGAGATGATTGTTTTTGGGCTTGACCGTAATAATAGAGACATTGTTGGTCCACTATTGGCTGCGGTTTTGCACATGATTGTCTCCCGTAATGTATCCCGAATAGAGCCACGGAAAGACCCCTTAACCGTCTTCATTGATGAGTTACCCACTCTTTTCTTACCTCAGTTACAAAACTGGTTTAACGAGAACCGTGAGGACGGATTCTGTGGCTGTATCGGGTTTCAAAATATGAGTCAACTCGAACGTATCTACGGAAAAGAACTTAGTAAGGTAATTGTAGGGGGTTGTGCTACTAAGTTTATATTTAATCCCCAAGATACAGAGTCGGCTAAATATTTTGCTGAATTTTTGGGAGAGATTGAGGTTGAGTTTAAGTCTAAGAGTAAATCTAAAAACTCTGGTAAAGGTGGCGGTGGCTCACGTTCTACCTCAGACAATAAACAAAAACGTCAATTGTTTGAACCTGCTCAATTCCTTAAGCTATCCACTGGACAAGCAATTGTAATCAATCCAGCCTATAGCCGTGGGGATGAGTCCTATATTCCCATACATCAAAAATTGAAAGTACCCAAATATGTAGGCAAAGAGATGGGTTGGTCACAGGATAAATGGGCTAAGGTGCGTTCGTTTCTCGCAGGGCAACGGGATAATCAAATCTCTAACGATGAAATTACTGAAGCCCTTAACGATCGCACTAAATTAGTAGAGAAATTATTACCTTTACCACCAAATCCTGAAGGTAATAGTAAACAACAAAAATCTGAGGAGGAACAGCAACCTCAATTATCCCAAGAGGATATTTACGAAGCGACTGAACAAGCAACAAACGCAATGCAATTTTAAGGAGAATTTTTTATGAGCGACAGAAACCCCAGAAAAGATTTAGCACAGGTACAAGGAGACAATCTTGAACCATTTCCTGAAGATATGGAGATAGAAACCATTGAGTATTTTGATAACCATGGACTTATGGTTAGTAGTACCCCCGTTAGCTACTTTGAAACGAACCGCTATCGTCACCAAACTACTGAGTTCGTTGCTACGTACGTTAATGGTGAACTTGGCTATTTCCATGATGTCATAAATGACATTGTCATATTCGACCGCACTCAAAAAGTTAGTAAAAAATTAGTTACCAAACGTAGTTTAAATCCAATAGGAGAATAAAACAATGTCAGGACAAGGTTTTCCCGTTAATGAGGCTGAAGCTAGTAAAGTACAAAGTTCTTTAGGCTTAATCGTTGAAGAAGTATTACGAGAATTATTACAAAAGCTAAATAAGGACAAGGAGGAACAGAATAAAAACCCAGAGCCAGAAAATAAGGATCAAGTAGGAGGAATTGATTTTGATAAAGGCAATCCTTGGGATGTTCCAGAAATAGAAGTATGGCAAAAGGGAGAATTAGTATATGGTAGAACTGCCGATACTGAAACCTGTAATTTTTTAGACCCCAAAACTGAAGCTAAATTAGAATTAGCTGTTGACCTCCCTGTTGGTACAAAAGTTAAAGGATTAGAGGATACTGCCCTAATCTTTCGTGATCAAAACGATAAAGTGACAGAACTGTTTAAGGTTGACAAAGATGGAGTAATCAGTGTCAATGACATTAATCGGAGTCAGAACCAAAATCAGAACCTTAATCAAGTACCCAAGGTTGAGGAACAGAATAAGGGTAATGGTCAAGAATCGAGTAGTGAGAGACTAAAAAATGTACTCGCACAGCAAAAGCAGACTCCTCAGATTCAGGCATTATCACAGCACGTTGCTCAATTACAAGAGCAAATCAAACAACAACAACAATTTATCGACCAACAGCTTAAATACAATAAAAATCAGCAAAACCTTAATGCTGAACTACTCAAGCGAGTTAATGAAAATCAAAGGGTGCAACAGGCGCGAATGAATTCTCGTGACCCTAATTGGTGGCAAAAAGGTATTAATAAGTTTGCTGAGTTGAAGGAGATTTATCAACAACGCCGTCAAGAGCAGAAGGTTGCCAAAACCCTCAATAAACTATGGGATAAAAACACCAAGAAGGGTGCTGAAATCTATCAAACTGATGATTACACTCTCCAAAGAGATGATGATTGGTACACTCTCAAGAATAAAGATGATAAACCTATTTTCCAATATAGCCGTTGGGGTCCAATGGATAATAACATTCTTCATAATGAACTAAGTCCTAAAGATCTATCTCAGATTGAAATACTTCAAGAGCGATTGAAAAATAAGGTAGTCGAGGGTAAATTTGCTTCGGTTGACATTAACCAAAAACGTCTTACTGAGAAATCTCAAAAAGTAGCTGATGGTTTTGTTGATGTTGCCCGTCAGCAAAGAGAGGGCAAATTCTTCAAAGAAGGTAGTGATTACAATATATCTGCTAAAGCCACGGGTGAAATTAATATCTGGCGCAAAAATGAGAATACCCCCGAATTAATTTATAGCCAATCTAAAAAAGGACAGTTTAATGCCATGAATGATAAAGATATTGGTGTCCTCTCAAAAGGACTTGACCAATTCAAGGAAAAACAACAAAACGTCCTTGCCGGGGCTACTTCGTCTATTAAACAATCCGTACAAAAGACAACTCAGTCCGTTGCCCAAACTATTAGCAGAGGAGGTAGATAATGGAAAAGAAAATTGAACAGATTGTTGATAATGAAGTTGTTAACGAGAATCAAGCTAATGAAGTGGTTGCCGAGAATCAATTGAGTACCTATTATTCTCAGAAACTACAGGAAATTATCGAAAACTACGAGATTGAGTCTAACCTTCCTGATGATGCCCACATTGAGATATACATTGATGATTGTTTGGCAGTTAATACCAAAAAGGGTGAAGAATCTAACGAATTTAATATTGGCGCTATAGCCAAACTAGAAGTGGCTCAGGGATTGTCTAAAGGCACTACTGTTAATGGTTTAGAAAACCTCCGTATTGAAGCTGTATCACCTGACAAAACTGATATTTTATTCGCCACCGATGATAAAGGTATTGTGCAAACTAACATTGCTAAACCCCTTGAAAATTCTGGTGAACGACTTAATAATTTACTTGAGTCCAAGATTCTTAAGGCTAAAGGACTTCGGGAACTCACTGAGGTTGTATCGGAACTTTCTGCACAGCTACAATTACAAAATGAAATAATCAAAGAGCAACAAGTTAAACTTTCTGAGCAAGATCAGTTTATCGAAGAACAAAAGGATTTCAACGATTTCGCTACTGATTTAGTTGCTGATAATGATGCCAGTTTAAAGCAATTAGAGCATCAAGCTAAGACTAAAGAAATAACTGATTTCTTTGTCCGAGTTGCCAGTGATATGAAAGGAAAGCAGTTTAACAAGAGGGGTGATGAATATACCGTTAGTGCCAATGCTAAAGGTGATGTCAGAATTTGGGATAAGCAAGACGATTTAATTTATTCTCAAAGCCAGAATAGCACTGATTTAAATAAATTAACCGATGATGATCTCGATAAATTCATGGGAGCAAAAGAACATCATGACAAAGCTATGGCAGAAAAGATTAATGAGAAAGCACAAGCTCAATTAGAGCGTATTAAACAACAACCTCAGTTACAAGAACAAACCCAAAATCAATTACCACAGCAACAAGTTCAAAAACCTATCACAAGGGTAGGACGTTAATCACAATGGGGCAACAACAGCCCCTTTAAAGAATATTAAGGAGAATAATTATGAGTAATTTTGATGAAGCATTTGATTCGGCAATGGATTTATGGTATATGCGTCTGCGAGTAGATGAATATTGTAGAGAAAAGTGCAAGGATTCTCCCGACCATAAATATTATTTAGAAAGTCAGAATTTTAAGGTTTTTGCTGAAAATGACGAGGTTACTATTTTTAAAAAAGAAAATCCTGAAATTATAATATCTCAAAATGAATTTCCCCTTACCGTTAAACAAGAACGTGACGAATTAGTGGTCGGATACAAAGGGAATATGTTCATTGAAACTATGACTAAAGATGATTATTATGAGCTTCATGATGTTATTGAGAGAGATATAGCATATGAAAAATTTAGAGGTAACTTAATTGCTTCTAATTACCTTAAAATAGCTCAAGATAGCCCTGATAAACAATTTTACTATGATGATGAATTATATACTTTAACAGCTAATGCTGATAAAAATCAAATAGTAATTATTAGCAAAGATTATTTACTATATCAGGGGGAAGAAAAGGGCGATGGTTGGAAAGTTTTTGATAAAACTAATGATAAGATTGAACGAAATTTAATGACTACTAGAGATAATGATAAATTATCTGCTCTTCCTATTTATCAAAAGTTTATTGAAACAGATAAACCTCTTTTACAAGAAAAAATAAATAGTCTTAAGCCATTACCAAAACCAGTTGAAAATAGAATAGATTTTAAAATTGTAAAACAAAATGAATATGATGCTATTTCTGCTAAAGAAATTGCTTCTTCTTTTATTCATATAGCTCGTAATAATCCTAACATTACAGTAAAAGATTCAACTTACACAATAGGAGATGACAACTATCTAATTGTTGCTAAAGATCCTAGCGAAATAAAAATGTGGGAAGTCAAAAATCATGAATTGATTTATGCACAAAAGAACGATACAATTTATGTTAATAAATTAGATAATAATGATATTTCTAAGTTAGATAATTTAGCAAAAGAATGTATGAAAAATACATTAAAAGATTTAGCAAAAAAAGAAATTCGACAGAATAATTTGCAAAATAATCAAAGGGATAACCAAGAACGTGGTAGAGGAGGACGTTAATGCTATCTAATTTATTACAATCTATTTCCATCTTTAAGGCTATCTCATTATCCGTACCCTCTTTGGAACGGATAAAATTACAACAGAGATTTATCCCCCAATTAGAGGAGTTATTAGACATTCATAGTTGTTACCTTAATCTTTCTAATCAAGATTTTTCTAACACTGATTGGTTAACCTCTGTTTTCGACCCTTTTCTTAATGATGAATCTGGCTTATTCGTGATTGAGAATTTCTCTAGTATTTATCACAAACTCGATGGTTTAACTCAGGAAAAATTAGCTACTATCTTACTCAATATCCTAGATTCATTTAAAGATAGTAACCATAAATATTTACTACTCATTAATTTTCAAGATTTACCGTTTCCTGAATATATAGAAGCCCTCATCCCCACATTTAATTATCCATTGCCCAACGCTGATGATATTGCCAAACTACTATCCAATATCACACAGAATCCTGATCCTACTTTAATTAACTCAGTATCTGGCTTATCTGAGACTGAAATTGAACTAGGGTTAAAATTAGTTACCAATCTCACTGATGTTGAGGAGATTAAGACTAAATTACTAGACTATAAACAGTCTCGTTTAAAACCCCTTGGGTTAGAATTTATCCCCAATCCAGACGTGGGAGACTTTGGGGGTATGGAAAGGCTTAAAAAGGCAATTAATTATGTAGCCATTGACTATTCCGAAGGCGCTCGCAAACTCAACATTCCTTACCCTAAAGGATGGTTATTGGCTGGTCCGCCCGGTACTGGTAAAACATTCTGTGCTAAGGTGTGTGCTACTAAGTTAGGATTCCCTTTAATCAGTGTTGGGGTGGATGTAGTCAAGTCTAAGGGTGCTGGATACCTCAAGAGACTATTACAGCGTATTGAGATGGCATCTCCTGCCCTTTGCTATTTCGATGAGTTTGATAAATTCTTCGACGCTGATACTGCCACCAGCGGGGGGAGTGGTACATCTAAAGAAACTCTTGGGGTATTACTCACATGGTTACAGGAGAAGCAAACTCAGACTTTTGTAATTGCCACCCTAAACAGATTAGACGCATTACCCCCAGAACTTACAAGGGCAGGGCGCTTTGATAAAATCTGGTATGTTGGTTTTCCCCAAGCGGTGGAACGGAAGGAGATTTTTCAGCTTCATGCTTCACGATTCGATAAACGTTATAAATCAGAACACGGTCCATTAACGATCGCACAGTGGAAAATGGTACTTAACGAGACTAATTATTGCACGGGGGCAGAAATTAGGGCTATCGTTGAAATGTCTGCTAAACAACGTTACTACGATGATGGTGTAATTTCCCTTGATTACCAAGACTTTATTAAGGCTCGTGAATTTATTACCCCTCTCTACGTAAGAGATACCGAAAGGGTATTGGCTATGGAGAACCGAGCCAGAGGAGTCGCTGAACCTGCTTCTGAACCTGATAATTCTGCTTTTGCTTCCGTCTCCATGAATATTTGGGGTGAGGCGATATGACCGAAGAACAAGAAGAAAAAGACAAAAAAGACCCCATCTATCAATATGTCCAATCACGATTTGATGAAATCCAAAATGAGTGTGCTGATAGTAATAAAAAACTCCTAGACCTACTCATTTTAATCAGACTAGAGATTAAAAGAAATTCAATTGATTAGCTTTTTTTCTCTCTATTTTATTACTACCATTAATGGTAGTTTTTTTGTCTAAAAAGTAAATAAATAATAATGACCATGGTGTAAATTAATCAAAATCACCATGAAACAACTAGGAATTATCGCAGATTTGCCCGACCTTTATAAATGGGTCAAGGAGCATCAAAAAATAATGACCCCTACCATTAGCCGTTACGCTCAGGGGCGCAGAGAACTCTGGATTAAACGGAAATGCTCATTGCAGAGAAAGCCAGTCTTTTCTCAGGGATATTTTGATGCACGGCTCTATCGTCTTGCCAATACTATTCTACCCAATTTCGATATTGGGCTATTTCTTTATTACCCACCAAATACTCAAATTACCCCCCACAAAGACCACTTTGTGTTTAATAATGATGCGGTTCTCATTAATCTAGGGGATGCTACTTTTGTCCATGATGGTCAAGAATACCCCCTCACGGATGGGGCTGTGTGGAGATTTGATTGTAAAGTCACCCATGCCATCAAACCAGTGTCAAAAGACAGGTACAGCTTTATTTTCTGGACTCTAAAACCGCCATTCAGGAGGTAGCCATGAAGTATTTACCATGGGATGGCGTTATCGAGCGCCTGAAGTATCACCGCCAACGTCTTGAACTTTCCAAAGATGATTGTAAACTCATTATCGATTTTCGTTATGGCAAGAAATTCTACCAATTATCGGATGCTGAATTGGTAGATTTTGGTAAACACTTAAATAGTCTTTCTCCTTTGAAACCTGATAAAAGGAAAGAAAAGAAAGTAAATAAATAATAGTAACCATGGTGTAAATAAAATATAAGGTATTACACCATGATTAATCATTCTGATTATGTTGCTCAGGCGGAAAATGACATCTATGCTCGTGAAGAACAACGTACTGAAGACCAATCTCTAATTTGGATTCAAAATCTTCAAGACGAGTTTGAAAAGGATTTTGGACATTTACCTGAGCATCAAGCAATTCTACTCAAATCTAAAAGAGACAAGATACCCAGTCTTGATACTAATCTCAAAATTTTAAACTTCGACATAGAAAGGATTGAAGATAGTCTTTTTGAGTTGCTCAAGAAGAAAAGAGAATTGAAATTTTCTTTACTTGATGCTCAGGAAGATTTAGCTAAATATGAGCAGAAATTGCAAAAATTGAAGACTCAAAAAGAAAAGAATGATGCTTTTGAAGCCCAAGCTGAGATGGAGTACGAACGACTAGGCTACTAACTCCACCCCTAAAAAGCAACAAGGAGGAAGTTACCACTACTTTCTCCTTATCCGTTAATTTATTTTCAACTTAGCCAAAACTAAAGTTGCACCTAAAATGTATTATAGCACTCCTTATCACCCATTTTTCACCAAAACAAATATCATCAATTTTCTCAGAATTGATTACTGTGACATTCAAAGGATGTTCACCATTAATAATCGTTGCGTTGTTCAACTTGTTAATGGGCGATCGCACTCTATCAGTTATCAAGATTTAATCCCAGTGATGATGAGAGCTAGACATTTACGAACCAAGGATTTAATAATTAAACCCCACGTTCATAAGGGAAATTATGGTATCTATTACGTTAGAAATCACTACAAAAACACTGAGTATCAGGTAGCTATTAAAGGTGACAATCATCGCTGTACTTGTGAGGATTTTAAGGGTATGAACGAATATATTGATGTCACGCCTAAGTTGCCTTGTAAGCATATTCTGGCTACCAGAGAGTTTATTAAAAACTATGATTCATTGCTAAAAGTTAAGTAATCAGCGCACCCAGGGTTATTAATTTAATTCTGGGTTTTTTTTAATGAGAAAAAAGGAAAGGAAAAAAAGTAAAAAAATAATATTCCTAGGGTGTAAAACAATTAAAAAAAGGTAATTACCATCATGGCTGTAAAGACTAAAACTGAAGTTCAAGTTAATGAAGTTAAGGATCAAACTGACGGTACATCTGAAGTCCAAGCTAAAGAAATTAAGGATAAAGCTGAAGTTAACATTGCTGAGATTAATAAAAGTTTGGGTAAATATTCACTACCTGAATATAACGAGCGTATATATTCTACTGTCTATTATCAATTGCGGAGTGCCATAGGTTGGACTAATTTAGGAATCGCTAAAAATAAGGAAATGTACTTTGATTGGAAAGAGTTTAAGGCGGAGTACAAAAAAACGTTTGGTACTTTAGAAGAACGCAAGTACCCATTAGAAGTCTTACTAGAATATGCCCAAACTATGTTGGGCAAAAGTTTAAACGACTTACTGATTGATAGTAAAATTAGCTGGGCGCGGAGGAATCAGCAACAGGAAGAAGAAAATAATTAATAATCACGGGGGAGAAATCCCCTTTTTTCAACAGTATTGCCCTCCAATTAGGAGGGTTTTTTTGTGGCAAAGCATATTCCGTATTGAAGCCCGACCACCCACCCCGACAATGGGCTAATCGCCCTTTTTTTGGTCATTAATATTGTTGCCAAAGCGTTTGTCCACTCTGCGGAGCGCTCTCATTCTACCCGGCACGAGCCGAGCTATTTGTAACGTTTACAAAAAATTTAAGATATATGGTTGTTAGCCATTTTTTCTTGACTACCAAAGCAACAAGAGCAGATGTTCCGGCACTTATTCCGACACTTTCAAGATGTTCCATCACTTATTCCGGCACTTTCAAAATGTTCCATCACTTTTATTGCTCGGTGCGTGCGCTAGAATTACGAGCGCTCCGCAAAGTGAGATATAGCGAGCGCACCTTACCCGAATCGAAATGTTTCCATTGGTTGTTGGCTAGAGTGCCATCGCCCGTAAAGGATTGCCGGGGTGATGCCCATGGCAGATTTTTCCCAGTAAAAATCACCCCTACCAATTGAATAACTAGGTGAGGGGCTTGGCACGCTGGGGATTATTTGTTGTTAGTATATGTGTATCATAAACTAGGCAGTTATTTTCTTTTCCGAGAGTCGCTGATCGCTTATCGGTGAAGGCTGTGCTTAAAAGTTACCGCAGATCAGGCTACCGCCTATTACAGTACGGGCTTTGTGGTTGCTAATCGCAACCTGCGCCCTAATCCCCTGGGTTACGGGTTATGGCACAGAAAGACCCCCAGATAAAAAGGGTTCGTTTGACTGGACTATCGGCATGATGGGGGTGTTCAGGTTTTCTTATTGCAACTACGGGGTGCAAGAGTTAAGCCACTCTAGGGAAATAGGCTGTCTCTTGAATCTCTAGGGTTCTAAATCTGTTTGTTTGTTTTGATTTTATGGAAGATTTCTCACCCTGATATTCTACGGAAACCGTATTCCCCAAGATGTGTGCTAAATCCTCCTCTACGGATATAAAGATATAGGGCGATCGCACAAAGGATAACCGCAGAGTAGGACAAGATTCAGTAAGGCTCGAAAACGGATTAGGTTTTTGTGGAGGTTTTCTCACCTAACTTCAACATAAGCCCTTGACTCCCTCCGTTTCCATGAAAACAACTTCACACTTCTGGGTTTACTTTTAAATACTTGGATAAATGAAAAGTAAAAAAAAGTAAATAAATAAAAGGAGAAGGTGAGTAAGAGATGTACAAGATCCCTTACTTAATCAGTAAATTCATACTTAATGGAGATTATACCATGACATTCAAATTTGAGATCGAGAACAAAGAATTAGAAAAAAGCGTTTCTTTACAGGACGCAGTTGATGAGTACAAAAAAGTTCGTTACGGCTTTAAACGCTACAGATGGGATAACCTAGACCGTGGAGCGTTACTAAAGCAGAACAAAGCGAACGGAGTTTATAAAGATTATTTAATCGCCAAAGGGCGCCGTCAAGATGACGGATTTTACTCAAGAGACGAGGTGGACTGGAATCGTTATAACACTGATATGTGGAATAATTACTCGGATGATTTTGAGAAGCAGGTTATTCATCAAGACGCATTAAAAACCCTCAAAGAAGTTGCCGAAGCTAAAAATGAGATATTGACTTATTTTATCGAGAATTACGGTCATAAAGTCGGTTTAAAAGTTCAGTCGACAAAATTGGGGACGCATCCTATCGTAAGCAACGAGGGTATCAGCATTAAATATACCAAAGGGATATTTTACATTATCTCTCCTCAGAAAACTTTATTTATAACCGTAAAAGATGGAGTTATGGAGATGGTTAACAAAACTGAAAATCCAAATATCAAATTCCCACCAAAAGCGGTTAAACTCTTCCAAGAAATGTTGCGACTTGCCGAATTAATCGCTCTTAACCCAAAAGAAGCTATTGATGACCCACACAACTATTTAGATATTGACGGGGAAGTTGGACGCAAGATCCGCTCTGCACAAAAGTTTCTCATCAAGGTTAACGATGAATATATGAAAAAGCACAATGCTCAGAAAAAAGCTCAGTCCAAAGAGCAACAGCTTACCCATGAGAACTACACTAAGAAAACCGTTGAGGTTACAGTCTCAAAAGCTGAGACTATCGACGAGAAAAAGGCTGATGCACAGGCTTATCCTTGGAAAAACTTCACCATCGTGGAAGGAAACCACTACTACGGAGTAAGAGCGATCGCTTATCTTGACTGGTTAACTCCCGAAGAAATCTCTGCTAAATGCCATAAGTTCATGATTGATAATGATGGACTTGAAAGTGTCTTAGATATTTCTCACAACGAAGAAATCACTGCGATTGACTCTGAGTATAAAAATATCCTAATCCAGAAAAAGACAGATACCACCATCCTCTGGATTCCAGAAGAAGAATTTCAAGTATTCTACAACGCTAGTAAATAATCCATAACACAGCCCTCCTTTATAACGGGAGGGTTTATATTTTTTTTCTTTGGTATTTGTGGAAATGAACGTCTGTTGCGACAGTCCCCAATCTCAGCATAGCGGATTGGGGAAGGATAGCAACACCCAATTTTATTTCCCTCCTTCCTGATTCTTTATGTACTGTTTGAGCTTTTCGATAGTAGCTCCCCCTGTACTGGAAACATAGTAAGAGCCAGACCAGAAAGAAACTTTTCCCCAGTAGTATTTGTTTACTTCTAGGGGAAATTCTTTTTTTAGCATCCTAGCCGTAGAACTTTTGAGACAGGCAACAACGGCAGAGATTGAGTTTTTAGGATGGAAGTCTAGCAATATATGGATATGGTCTGGTTCCCCGTTAAATTCCAAGATATAACAATCTAGTTTTTGGGCTACTTGTTCGAGCATTTCCCTCAAACGAATTAACATTATTTTAGTAAGAACTTTTCTTCGATAATGGGTTACAAACACAAAGTGCAAGTGAACACTAAAAACACTGTGAGAACTTTTTCTGGGTTTCAATAGACAATCCCCCAACTGCATGATAGAATAACTAATATCTTAGCAAAACTTTTGATTAGATATGGCTACCAAAAGAGTTACGTTTAGGCTATACCCAAATAAAGCTCAAAACGAAAAAATGCACTATTGGCGACGTTTACACAAAGATTTGTACAATGCTTGTGTTAGTGACCGTAGAGAGCAATATAAAAGGTATGGCAAGAATGTAACTTACCTCGACCAACAGAATGTACTACCTGAGTTTAAACAGGTTTGGGTAGAATACAAAGAGTTGGGTTCCCATGCCCTCCAAGCAACAGTAAAGCGTGTCGATTTTGCTTTTCAGCGATTTTTTAAATTAAAGTCAGGGTATCCCAAGTTTAAATCAGCAAGGTATTACAAGGGGTGGACATATCCTTGTAAAGCAGGATGGAAAGCTCAAACCGAGGGGAAGCATGGCACTCTTAAAATCTCAAACTTAGGAGAAATTAAGATGCGTGGACAGGCTAGGGATTGGGGTACACCAAAGACTTGCACCATAATGTACAAACAAGGTAAATGGTATGCTTCCATTACAGTGGATTGTATTCCTACTCGTTATCAAACCGATAAAGGGGTAATTGGGCTAGATTTTGGGGTAAATGATGCCATAGCCGACTCCCATGGAAACTTTGTGGAAAACCCTAGGTTTCTTAAAACTGCTCAGGAGAAAATTAAACAGATAGCTAAAAAAGCTAGAAGAAAGCGAAACCCTCGCAGGGGAGTAAAACCTTCTCGGAGGTATAAAAAAGTAGCAAAGGCTATGGGGAAACTCCAAAGTAAAGTTGCTCGCCAACGTCACAATTGGCATCACAAGGTATCGGTAGAAATAATCAGCCGTAATAGCTTCATCGGTACAGAGCAACTTAATATTAAAGGTATGACCAAAAAAGCCAAAAAAGGTAGTAAGCGTAAGAAGCAAAAAACAGGACTTAATCGCTCCATCTTAGATGTAGGGATAGGGGAACTCAAGTCTATGATTGCTTACAAGGTAACAGAGGCAGGAGGAATGTATATAGAAGTTCCTACTCGCAAAGTAAAACCCTCCCAGACTTGCCCTAAGTGTGGACATCAAAAGAAAAAATCTTTATCTGAGAGGGTGCATAAATGCGAAAACTGCGGTTTTACTACTAATCGGGATACTGCTGCGGCAATGGTCATCGAAAACTACATTAGGGGTATGGAACGTGCCTCTTTAGACGCAGAGTCGTCAAGCTCTATCGAATGCGGAAGCATGAGACAACTTGGGGCGAAGAAGCGTCAGAAACGCATTTCTCAGCGTAGCGGAAATGCGTAGTTCATATGTCATTGTAGATATGGGTTATCCCTCGTACTTTTTGGACATTTCATTATTTTTTTATCCCCGACCACCCACCCCAATTAAAGATAAAAAATAATAGTAAATAAATAATAATCTCAGGGTGTAAATAAATGATAAAAAGCACCATGGAATTTGATTTAAGAACGTATAATGATTCGTATTGGCAAGAAAGAATCTTAAATAATCCTGAATTTTTAGCTAATAGAGAAGTTGAAGATTCAGATTGTTTAACCTTAGACGATATTGAGGAGATAATTGAGTCAAGTTTTGATGACCAACCTTGCTATGATGATAAATACCTTGATAAAAACCCTTTCTAGTAAACCATTACCACCCCTATAAAGGGGTTATAACTATGCAATTAAGAGACAAAACTGAATATTTAGAATATGTAGAAAAACAACCTGAAAAAACTGCTGTTTTCTTTGGGGATTATAACGATTTCGATAAAACAAAACTTTGGGATGTTTACGAGCAATTTAGACATTACGATAAAGCGATAGTACCTATTGCTTCCCCCGATGATAATACTTTCTTCAATCACTTTTTTGAGTTAGTTACAATTTTTGACGAATATCGCATGGAAATAGAATTGTATCTATCTTCTGATTTTACTGAATGTTTAGGAGAAAATTCACTGCTCATAAGACACGCTGTGAGCATCAAAATTTTGCATAATCCCGTCATTGTCCATATTCCTTTTGAAAGGAGAAGAAAGCCTTTTTATGATTTTGTTAAAAGTTTATTAGGTGACACTGCGGAGGTGTTTGAAATTGATTAACCTATTATTAGTCTAATTATTAGACTAATATTCTCCACATTACAAAATTTAATCATTTCCCGAAAATTAGTAATTAAACTATGAATATAGAACAAATTTTAATAAATAAAT
>Ga0208979_100193_pt1 | contig 83167 bp, 51 predicted proteins | sample HotLakConsUCCSLE_FD_184738 | JGI IMG/M metagenome (GOLD analysis project Ga0208979, IMG submission 184738) | Hypersaline microbial mat communities from Hot Lake, Washington, USA - Hot Lake Consortium UCC-SLE (SPAdes) | ecosystem: Environmental > Aquatic > Non-marine Saline and Alkaline >... | reverse complement strand
GAGAAGCAGTGCCGGAAAGCGCAATCCTCAGCAGAAAGTCCTCGTTCTCCGGCGTTGCCACCCGTGTCAGCGCGCGGACCTTTGAATAACTGATCCGGCCACTGGAGAAGGCATCACTGATCCGGGGCAGCTCAACCAGAGCATGCGCAACCCGCACCTTCTCGCGCGCCGCCCAGACTGATGCCACATTTCCAATTCAGCCAATGCGCGCAGGAACGTAAACCCGGCCCAGACCACCCAGCCGCCTCGTCAAACTCCCGAATTAGCGACAGCAGACGGTAGTTGGCAGCGTAAATATGGGCGGCCAGTTCGGTGATTTGGTCTGGGGAACCTCTGAACAAGTCTGCGCGGGCGCGACAGGTCTTTGCGGGATCAGCCAGCGTGGCTTCGGCGAGCGCGGTTTGGTCATTCCAAATAAGTGAGCTGAAACGCGCCGGATGGCCCGCAAAGGCCCGTCCCGTATGGGTTTCGCCGGAGACGCCGCATCTCGCACGTTGCGCCACTCGGCCGTAGCTATGGCTACTGTCACTCGCGTCGCACCGCACGATCTGCGGCGTCTCCGACTGAAACGCGCTCCGCGTAGACTTGTTCAGAGGTTCCCAAAGATCACGCAGTTGCGGGCCGGGCAGGGTGGTGGCGCAGGGGGTTGATTGGGTCATATCGCGGCTCTACTGAAGTACTGTTTTAATATACAGTAAACGAATCCAAATTGCAATTAAAACAGCATCTTAAGAAGGATATTCTGCATTTGACGAGCTTCCTTCGCCGTTGGATAGCTTCTGGTGGATGATCGTGAGACACTCGCAGGATGTATCAGAGGATTGCGGCTGTTCTAGGTATCGGGACGTTCCATGGAAGGTGTTTGTTGGTCATGGTTCTGGTGATCGGACTTGCAAATTTCACTTTCGCGGCTGAATCGGGTAGTCACATCTCGTTCGTGGAATGGCGTACGTCGATTTCCTTTCCCGGCTTGCCCGCTGTATCGCTGACTACAGGCGATGTCGCCGTCGCTGTGAGCGAGGGTGGCTTACAGGCTCCCAGTGAAATCCACATTCTGAGTCCACCAGCTTTCGAGTTGGTTCGGAGTTTTCAGCCTTTGAGCGATTTGGGTAGTGGGATGTCGCCGGAGCAACGCAGCGTCAAGATGCAATCCCGTGTTGAAGGCATCAATGCCTGGCTCAAGGATCAGCAGTTTGTTCCCCTGCACCCTGTGTATGCGCCTGAACGATTCCGGAGTGGTGCGCGAGAAGCTTGTGAAACACGAGAACTTGCGGGCTCCATCTGGTCGGTTGAATTTGAATGCCGTTCCGAAGTTCTGACTATCAAGGATAGCGACACCGGGCAATTGCGCTTCAAACTTCAGCTTCCCTGGGAAGCAATCTTCTACCTGGCGCAGCCTGATATCTTGTGTGCGGGTCGGGGCAGGCCCCAGGCGATGTGGACCGATGCATCACGGGGTCTGGTGGTGATCGAAGTCTACCGGAGCTTTTCGTCAGGACACTACTGCGACTACGCATCGGAATGGCGAGTTTATCAACTGACGGATGACGAACCAATGATTGATGTTCCGCAAGTTTTTGAACCACCACTTGAGGTCTGGTTTCCTGATCTTGATGTGCCCGAGCCGATCCCTATTGAGGTCGGCAGGCCGTTTCGAATTCTGGCTGACCACAGTCCTGGTGAATCAGTCGTTTATCGCTGGGATTTGGTTGACCAGCCTGACAACAGCGGGACATTGTTGTTCGAGTTCGGGTCACGCGCCGAATTGATCGCTGATCGACCCGGGAATTATGAAGTCAGTCTGTTCGCAACATCTGGCCGTCATACCAGCCAGACCATGCGGCTTCAATTGGTTGCTGAAGGCCATTTGAATGCGGAGGCAATTATCGGTCCAGATGGTGGTGCGGTTGGCTTGCCAGATGGTGCCGGATTGCTGGTGCCCTCGGGTTCTCTGGAGCTGGCCAGAAGCATCAGCGTTGCTGAAATCCCACCATCAGCATCAACGTCACTTCCGGAAGGCGCGGCTTACGCGGGGCCGGTTTATGATTTCCAGCCAAGCGATCTGTCTTTCAATTCCGCCGCCCTGTTGATCATTCCCTATCAGCAAGGAGTTCAGGGTCAATCGGAGGATGGTTCTGACATCGTGCTGCATCGCGTTGACGCCAGCGGCACCCATCAAATGGTTGGGAGCTCCATTGGAAGCTCCCGCTTTCACAGCCAAAAAGTTGACCAGGAGCGCGGACTTATTCGCTTCTTCACGATGCGTCTTTGATTGGTTGGGAACCGCCCCGAGCATCAGGGTTCTACGACCAGTTCCTCAAACCGATCGCTGAATATGCGGTTGGTATTCACGATCGTGCGGGTCAGATAGGCTTCGTTGATTTCGTTGACGGCTTCGGAGCTCGTGGTGACGTTCAGGTGAATGTCGGCTTGCGTATCCTCGACCAGGGTCGGGTCGGTGGCGAAGCTCAAGGTGATGACGCGCTGCTCGCCGACGGCGAAGTCGCCAAAATCACAGTCGATGGTTTGTGCATCTGGACTGATCGTGCAGGTGCCTTCCGAGCTGCCAGTAAAAGTGACACCCGGGGTGTCTATCGTGCCATGCATGTTGATTGCCTGGGCGATCAGGCCGGCCACGCCTTCGGGTTCGAGATTGCCGATGACGACTTCGATGGTGAAAGTCTCTCCGGCCGGTATGTCGGGTGGTGGTGTTTCGCCCTGGTCGTCGGGTAGTTCGATTCCGAGATTGACCAGCAGTTCGGGTGTTACTTCACTGGTCAGACATTCGCCGTCGGATCCATTGGCGAGAATGCAGAAACGCACGGTCTTTGGTCCGGGTGTAGTAAACGTGTGCTGGGCGATGCCATAACCGATCCCTTTGCCCTCACGGGGCTCGATCAGAAGGACACCCTCGATATACGGATTGTCCGGGTCGTCCTCGTTGACGCCACCCTCGACGATGGTCGTTTCGCCGTTCCAGACGACCGAGGTGAAATAGTCGTCGGGATTGGGGTCACCGTCGTCGGTGAATTGGCTTCTGAGCACGAACGGAAAGCCCAGACCAATGCGCGGTGGCAGTTCGTTGGCGACGATTTGCGGCGGGTCATCGACATAGGTGATTTCAATATCGACCGTGGCCGGTTCGGAGTCATCGACACCGTCGTTGGCAATGAAGACAAACTGATCGGTGCCGAAATAGTCTTCGTCGGGCGTATAGGTCAATGTGACCGTCGCATTGTCGCCACTGACCGGTGTCAAGGTGCCATGCCGCGGTGACTCGACAATCTGGTAGCTCAGGATATCCAGACCGTTGAAATCGAAGTCAACAATGCCGTCGGGGTCATCGGCAGTCAGCATGATGTTGAGTGGCTGGTCTTCTAGGGTCACGACGGACTGGTCATGGGCGATCGGCGGTCGGAAGTTGCGCGCGACGTCAATCAAGGCCGTCCCGACGTTGCTGTCGGCCAGGCCGTCAGTGGCAACGAACTGGAAACTGTCGACATCGCTATGAAAGTCAAAGTTGGAGACGTAGGTCACCGTGGCTGACTCATCGGTGATGTCTTTCAATGGCGAGGTTTCGAAGACATGCACGAAGCCTTCTTCGCGATCGACCACGTAGAACTGGGTAGAGTTGACCGACACTGCTCGCGGCCGGCCCATGTTACCGAGCACGAAGCCGGGCTGTTCGCCTTGGTTGACACCGGTACCGGTCGACAGCGCCTGGCCGGCGAACGTGCCATCGGCGGCAAAGCGCTGAACGCGGTAATTGTCCCATTCGGCCACGTAAAGCACATCATTGGGATCCATAGCAATGTAAAGCGGTGTGGCGAACTGACCGGACTCATCGCCGGCCGTGTCCGTGCGGGTGCAGGTGGCATCGGTGCAGGCAAAGCCCTTGCTGATCTGCTTGTCCTCGTCGCAGGCATTATTGCTGCTGGTTTCACAGCGTCCCATCCAGCCGATGTATTCGCCGGGGACGAACTGGCCCTGGGCGTCGAAGCTGGAGGCAGCGAATTTCTCGATGCGCTCGTTAGCGCAGTTGACCATGTACAGATTGCCCTGTGAATCGACTTCCATGGCATAGCCCAGCGAGCTGTTGCCGGCGCAAGAGGAACTGGGGGTTGGAAAAGCTTCCGCATTCAGAGTTTCCAGAAAGATCGGGTTGGGTGGATCGTTGCGAATATCGAAAGCATGCACGCGCAGCTTGTCGGTTACGTAGAGCAGGCCCTGTTCGCTGTCGACGCGTGCATAAGCTGCCGATTGCACGTTGACCGGCGAATTGGAGCTGTTTACGCTGCCCAGCGATTCACAGAAGTCCGGGCGGTGGTCCTTGCCGACGAAATCGGTACCACAACGATTGACGATGATCTCTGTGCTGGAGCCCGAGCCGACTGTCTGGATTTCGTAGATGAAGCCATCGCGGTCGAGTACGAGGGCATTGTTGAAGCCCTGATACTGAATCTGACCGATAAAGTTGCCATCGCGGTCCCAGGTCGAAATGCGTGGGTTGGCGTTGGCCGAACTTGCCGAGCACTGCCAGTAAGTATCGACCATGTAGACCTTGCCCTGGTTGTCCACATGCACGAACTCAGGATCGTAGACCCAGTCGACGGCGATCCGATCCGCGCTCGGGCCAGGTACCACCTGGCAGACATTGTCGTAAAGCCAGTTGGCTCGATTGTCGCTCAGGTAAAACGCTTCGCCGTAGGGCCCACCGGGCGAGGTGCGGTAATCCTCGATAAAGAACGGATACAGCGGCGCGACAAACTCGCCGTTGGCCGGTCGCTGGCTGATCCGGAATGACAGTGGATCGAAGCGCCCGTCGAGGAAGTCCGGGTCAGAACCGGTCAGAATGAAATCGACCGGTTCCGAGGTCAGTGTGCTCGCGGCGACATTGTTGACCGTTGGTGCACTATTGGTTCCTTCTGCCTTGATCGTGATCAGCTGGTCACCGAAACTGCTGTTGCCGGAGTCGTCGGTGGCCGTCCAGGTGATGGCTGAGCGGCTGTCGATCGGATAAAAGTTCGGTCCATCGTTGCTGATCGCCGGGTCCGGATCGGCCAGGTCGACAACCCGCGCGGCACCCAGATGGACTTCGTCGGCGTCCAGACCGGGATTGGCGGCCGGGACTTCAAGCACCCGACTGGGCGGCGGCACCATGATCGGTGCCTGGGTGTCTTCGATCATCACCTGCTGCACCAAAAAATCGCTGTTGAATCCACCACCGGGTAGTGGACCTGAGTCGCGCACGGTCCAGATGAGTTCGTTGTTGCCGATATTCAACAGCGGTCCCGCATCATTGCCCAGGGTGAAAGGTTTGCCGCAGGGGTCGAACGCGTCGATGGTGGCGCGCAGGTCACTGGCCACGCGCTGATATAGCACACCGCCAAAGTCAGTCGCCTCCAGGGTGATCAGCGGCTGGCTGGTCGAAATTTCCGGTGGTACTTGTTTGTAGATGGTGATCTGCTGGTCGCGCTCGTGAACAACCGAGGTCCGGCCCTCGAACAGTTGGGCGGCGGTTACCAGTCCAGTATTCAGGGCGATATTCTTGATCGTTTCCCGGGCGGCATTCTGCGAAGCAGCCTGGCGCGCGGCCGACCAACCCTGGTTGGCCACGGCGGCTCCATACTTGATCGAGTTGTAAAGCAGCAAAGCGGCCGGAATGATGATGTCGAAGGCGTCCGAGATCTGGGTTTCGGCGCGCCATTCGATGGGATGATAGCCAGATGGCAATTCGATCGATTGAGATTCAAACCAGTCGGGCAGGATGTACGGGCTGGTTGCGTGCACGTTGACGCCGGTGTTGGCATGGGCGACAAAAACCTGACCGTCGCGCGTCAGTTCCCCCCAATTGGCTGGCACGTCTTCCAGGGTAATGAAGCCGAGCAGATTGTTGTAGCCAGCGGTCGATTGCGGCAGATCGAACTCGTAGTGACAGCCATCGTCAGAGTTCGGCCAGTCAGCCCAGTCGCCGGGCGTAACGAAGATGGCACGGGTGTCCTTCAATCCCAGGTTGGTACCAAATGTCACCGCGCTGGCCGGGATGCCGAACACAGGATCCGGCACGAATGAGATCGGCAGAGCAAAGTTATGGCTGCCGATCAATGCCGCGATCCTGGTTTCCAGATCGTCATTGTCGTCGGCACGAGCAGCATCGGCCGCCAATAGGGAAACGGCAGTGGTCATCAGTGTGATCAACAGGCGACAGGCGGTCATGGCAATGCTCGAAATCGGGAATCTATGAACTAATGCGCCAAGCCGGATAGAATCGAATCATTCTTGAAGGCAAAAAATTGCATGAGCGCTGCCGGGGACATCGAATTGACTGTTCTGTTGCGCCAGTCCGTGGCCGGGGATACGGTCGCGCGCGAGCAGCTCTGGGCGCGCGTTCATGACCAGCTCCGTGCGATGGCGCGAAGCCGTCTGGCGCATGAATCAGCCGGTGCGGGACTGGATGCCACCGAACTGGTCCACGAGGCGTTTTTCAAACTCGAATCGCTGACCTTCGAGCCGCATGACCGCCTTCATTTTCTGGCTCTCGCTGCACGCGCGATGCGCCAGGTCCTGGTCGACCAGGCCCGTTCCCGTCGTCGCGACAAGCGCGGCGGCGGGCAGGCACCGCTCACCCTGTTGACTCATCACGCCCCGGAAGAACAACTCGAAGCGCTGGACGTGCTGGACCTGGAACAGGCCCTGGCCGAACTCCAAACCCTGGATGAACGCAAGGCCCGTGCCGTGGAACTTTGCTACTTCGCTGGCCTGACCGACGAGGAAGTGGCCGAAGCGCTGGATATCTCCACGGCCACCGTCAAGCGCGACCTGCGAACCGCCCGCGCCTGGCTGGCCACCGCGCTGACTGCCGAACGATGAAACCCGAGCAGTTCAGCAAACTGTCGCGTTTGTTCGACCAGGCCATCGATCTGGACGCATCCGGGCGTGAGCGGCTGCTGACCGAACTGAGAGCGACTGACGCTGAGTTGGCCGAGAGGCTGGTAGCCATGCTCGAAGCGGATGGTCACGATGGCGACGTCCTGTCCAGGGTAGTTGGCGGGTCGGAAACTGAATCCGTTCGACCGATACCGGAAACGATTGGCCCATTCCGAGTTATGAAGAAGCTCGGTGAAGGCGGTATGGGTGTGGTTTATCTGGGCCAGCGCAAGACGGCCGATTTCGAGCAGTTGCTCGCGATCAAGCGGTTGAATGCAGCCGTCGACACCGAACTGGCCCGGCAGCGGCTGTTGGTCGAGCAGCGTGTGCTGGCCTCGCTGCGACATTCCCATATCGCCCAGTTTGTTGACGGTGGCGAGGATACCGACGGTACGCCCTACGTGGCCATGGAGTATGTCGATGGGGTGCCGCTGCTGGAGCATGTCCGGGACAATGGGCTGTCGCAGCGAGAGCGCGTGACGCTGTTCCTCGACCTGTGCAAGGCGGTCCACTTTGCCCACCAGCATCTGGTTGTCCACCGCGATATCAAGGCTGGCAATGTCATGATCGACCAGCATGGCACCCTGAAGTTGCTGGACTTTGGTATTGCCAAGCTGCTGGGCGAGGAGCGCGGTGGCCACGACAAGACGTTGTTGACGGTGGCCGGAGCGATGACGCCTCACTATGCCAGTCCGGAACAGATTCGCGGTGAGTCGGTGACACCGCTGACCGATGTCTATTCGCTGGGCGTACTGCTGTATGAGCTGTTGGCGGGTCGCCGACCCTATGACATCCAGACGCGCCGTCCGACCGAAATCGAGCGGATCATCTGCCTGACCGATCCCGGGCCGCCGCTGGCGACCCGGCGAGGTCGTGATGGTGACTTGAACAGCATCGTTCTCAAAGCGATGCACAAGGAGAAGGATCGACGCTACCAGTCCGCTGCGCAACTGGCCGAGGACCTGGAGCGCTGGCTGGGTGGTCGCCCTGTCCTGGCAAGGCCGGATTCAGCCAGCTATCGGCTGCGTTCGTTCATTCGCCGGCACCCCTTTGGCGTGGCGGCATCTTTGACGCTAGCACTGATTCTGGTCGTCTTCAGCGTCGGTATGACCTGGCAAGCACATCGATTGGCCAGCGAGCGCGATCGAGCCGAGCGTGAGGCGCGCGTGGCCACCGAGACGAGCGAGTTTCTGATCGAGCTGTTCCAGGCCTCCGATCCGCGCGAGACCAATCCGGAAGATTTGCGCGCCCGCGATCTGCTTGACCGCGCCGCAGAACGCATCCCGGCACAACTCGACACCGATCCGCTGATGCGTGCCCAGCTGATGCATGTCATCGGCCTGGCCTATACCAATCTGGGCATCGAAGGGCCGGCTACCGACTTGTTGACCGGCGCGTTGCGCTTGCGCGAGGCCGAGTTGGGGCCAGACAGTGCGCCGGTTGCCGACTCACTCAATCGGCTGGGCAATGCCCTGCGCAGCTTCGGGCGGCTTGAACAGGCCGAGCCCATGCTGGTGCAGGCGCTGCAGTGGCGCCAGGCTCATGGCGAAATTGATCATGACCTGGCCGATTCCTTCAACAACGTCGGCCTGTTGCAAAACGACCTGGGCTGGTCCGAACGCGCTGAAGCCTCACTGCGCCAGTCCATTGCCATGCACCGCCAGGTGGGCGGCAGCGAAGCGATCCAGGCGGCAGCGCCATTGCACAACCTGGCCATTGCATTGCGGGATCTGGAGCGTTTTGGCCAGGCGCGCCAAAGTGCGCTGGAGTCCCTGGCAATCAAGCGGGCCAATGACTGGTCGCTGGCCTCACTGGCAAACACCCTGTCGGTGTTGGCCACGATCGAGCGCCAGTTGGGTGATAGGGATGCCGCGCTGCTTGCCTCCGAAGAAAGCCTCGCCCTGCGCGAGCAGGTGTTCGGCCGTGATAGCGCGCGAATCGCCAGCGGATTGGTGACCCACGCAACCATCCTTGTCCATTTCGATCGCAATGAGGAAGCCGAGGCCTTGTTCAACGAAGCCCTGGGACTGCACCAGCAAGCGGGCAGCGACGACTCTCTTGAGGCAGCCAATGTGCGCCTTGGATATGGACGCTTCCTGCATGGCCAGGGACGCGTCGATGAGGCTCGATCCGTTCTGGCCGAAGCGCTCACCATCGCCGAGAAATACCTGTCCGACGATATGCCGGAGCTGGAGCGCTATCGATCACCCCTGAACTGAACGGTACGCGATCAGTCGCAAGCAGATTCCCTGAACTGCAACCGCCGTTTGAAGTACTCTTTGCGATCCATTTTGGCAAGTGCTGATACGGGAGCGATTTGTTCGGCGTTTTCTTGCTTGCAATTCGTCATCGGAACTAAAACTCGGCACATCATGTCGCACCAGAATCTTCTTGAATATCTTCAAACCGGCCGTTTTTCCGATGCGGAAACGGCCTGCAGTCAGTGGCTGGAGATTCATCCGCTGGATCATCGCGCCTGGCATTGGCGTGGGCTGGCGAGACTGAAACTGGTTCAGCTTGATGCGGCGATCACCGACCTGCGTCGTGCGATCGAATTGAAATCCGATGAACCAGGCTATCACAGCAATCTGGCCGAAGCTCTGCGCCGACAGGGGCGCCACGAGGATGGTGCCGAGTCCGCACGGCGCGCACTGTCGCTGAGAGCCGACTACCGTTCAGCTCAAATCAATCTGGGTTGCTGTTTGCTGAATTTGCAAGACAATGAGCAGGCACTTGAGGTCTTTCAGGAAATCGAGCCGGCCGATGCCCAGGTGTTCAGCTTGCGCGCGGATGCCCAGCGCCAGGCCCATCGGTCAATCCAGGCAGCCGTGTTGTACCAGAAGGCGCTGCAACTTGACCCGGACAATGTCCATGCGCATACCAATCTCGGTCCCCTGCTGATTGCCAGGGGACAATGGGGCGATGCGTTGGCACACTGCCAGCGTGCGGTAGAACTGGCTCCAGATCAAGCGCTGCCGTTGATCAATCTCGGGCGCTGCCAGTTTCTGATGGACCAGCTCGAAGAAGCGATGGACAGCTATGCCACCGCGCTCGAAAAGGCTCCTGAATCAGTCCAGCTACTGGTCAATATCGCGCAGGTCTGGCTGGATACCGGGGATCCGGATCAGGCAGAGCTTTGGCTGGGCCGGGCGCTGGACATCGATTCCGAAGACCGCTCTGCACTGGCCACACTGGCCCTGGTGTGGATTCAGCAGGAACGATCCAGTGAAGCATTTCAGCTGCTGCAGCGCGAAGTCGATGCGCATCCTGACGACTTCCACTTGCGCTCGGCGCTTGCCGAGGCTTGCTGGGAAGAAGGTGACATTGCCGGTGCACTGGAACATTTCCGCTACGCGGCGGCACTCAGACCGCAGGTGGCCGCGCTGCATGCCAGCGTTGGCCGTGTGTTGGCATCGGCCGGTCGCATGGACGAGGCTTATGCGGCGTTCGAAGAAGCGTTGCACATCAATCCCCGATGCGTAGCGGCGCTGCACGGCCTGGCCACCAGCCAGCGCGGCAAGCTGGACGAAGAGCGGGTCTCTCAGCTCCGGCAAGTGCTGGAGGATACCAAGTTGCGCGATGGGGCGCGGGCCTCGGCACACAATGCCCTGGGTTATTACTTTGACGGCAGCGGCGAGCACGCCCTGGCCGCCGAGCACATCGAGCAGGGCAACCGTCTGCAGTGGTTACACAAGTCCCGGCGTGGCTGGGATTACCAGCCGGAACAGTATCGGCAAATCGTTGACCGTCTCATTCAGACCTTCACTCGCGAGCGGTTGCTGAAGTTATCCGTGCTCGGTCATCCATCGGACCAGCCGGTGTTCGTCGTCGGGATGCCGCGTTCGGGAACCACGCTGACCGAGCTGGTTCTGGCATCGCACCCTGAAGTCGCCGGTGTGGGTGAAAGGCATTTTGCCGCGCGCAGCATGGCTCATCTCCCCGCCGTGATGCAGACCTCCGCTTCGCCACTGGTCTGCCTTGGGAACGCTGATGCTCCGTCCATTCGGGCTTGTGCGCAGTGGCATCTGCACCAGCTCGAGCTGGCGGCGGGTGAAGATAGGCAGGTTTCTCGCATTGTCGACAAGATGCCCGACAACTGCAATCAGCTTGGCTGGATTGCCAGTGTTTTCCCGAAGGCCCGGATAATCTATTGCCGGCGCGATCCTCGCGACATTGCGGTGTCGTGCTGGATGACCAGCTTTGCCCAGATTCAGTGGGCCTGCCAGCAGGAGCATCTGGCCTGTCGCCTGATCGACCATTACCGCCTGATGGCGCACTGGCTCGAAGTCATGCCTGAGCGAATTCTGATCCAGGACTACGAGGCGCTGGTCGATGATCCGGAAACCCACATCCGCCGTCTGCTCAACTGGCTGGGTCTGGATTGGCATCCGGATTGCCTGCAGTTTCATCGTTCTGGCCAGGTCGTTCGCACGGCCAGCGTCTCGCAGGTTCGACAGCCCATCTACAAGCGATCCGTGAAGCGCTGGGAAGCCTACCAGCATGCGCTCAAACCCTTGTTTAGTCGCCTGACAGACGAAGGGCTGCTCGCGCCTGAGCACGCAGCCGACTTGCAGCGCCATTGACTGGTTGGCTTGGAAAGGGCTATGCTTGCGCGGGTTTTAATGTTGCGGGTCCTGTTCCAGACCATGGTGTGATCGCCAGGGCTCGCCGAACTTGATTTTTTATTGATTTTCAACTCAAAGAGGGTGGCATGGGTATGAATTCTTTTGAAAAGCTGCGGCTGGGACTTACCGGCGGCATGATGGGGTCAGCCCTGCTTCTGGCTGGCGGTGCCGTCAGCCGTGTGCAGGCCGCAGAGACGCGTCCATCACAAAGAGGGGGTTCGTCGGTAACGGTAACCCGCACCGGCTTTTTCTGGTTCATCAGCAACAGCACCAGTACCGAGGGCATTACCGGGCTGGGGATCAGGGAAGCTTCGGCCACGACGTCGGTGCAGACCACCGGCGGATCGTCCACGACGCTATCCGACGCCTTTGACGGTTGTGAGGTGATGGCCGTTGATGGCACAAGCTATGCCGATCCTGATGGCACCCTGGATTTGGTAGGAGATTCAGTGATCGGTGATCCGACTGTCATTGCCGGTCTGGAAGTGTCGCGTGAATTCAGCTGGACCAATTCGGCGCTGCCCAACGGCACCGCGATCATGCGCAGCTTGAACACTTTCACCAATAACGGTGCCAGCCCGGTCAGCGTGACCGTTTCGTTCGGCTGCAACCTGGGTTCAGATGGCAGTACTTTCATCGAGGGCACCAGCAACGGCAGCGGCAATGTGACCGTCACCGACGATAATCTCTGGTTCGTGAGCTCCGACGAGCAGCCTTACTCGGACCCGCCAGTCACGCACGTTCGATTCGGAACGGGTGCTTCGGTGGTGCCGTTTTTCGGTTCATTGGGGCCTGGACCGCAGGGCGTGAATCCGGGTGCTCCCGGCCCTGGCGACGACAATTACGTCGACAACTACGATATCTCGGTCGATCCTGGCCAGACCGTTCATATCCTTCGCTACCTGGGCTTGAGCAATGGCGGTTTGGCATCCTTGTCTGATGCACCGACTTTCGAGGATCTGGACTCACTCGATGCCGCTGGACTGCTGGCAGGTATTCCTGCCAGCGCCCAGGAAAATATCGTGAACTTTGCCATGGCCGGACCTGCGCCTTCGCCGTTTGCGGTGCCGACCATGAGCCGTTTTGGCCTGATTCTCATGGCCGGCCTGTTGGCCCTTGGCGGTCTGTTGGGCTGGCGTCGGATGACCCAGTAAGTCCGGGCCGATTCCGGTTGTTTGGGGAAGGGCGTCTTCGGACGCCCTTTTTCGTGTCCGGGAACTGGAAATCGGCCAGATCGCCAATCAGAGGCCGCCCAGCAAATCAACCCGTCGTCCATTTCCCGGCAGTTTGGCCTCCAGTACGACCAAATCCCATTCCCCGGCACGCTTTTCGCCGACCACGTATAGCGTGGCCTCGCCATTCGGACCGCTCAAGGGAATCGTGAAATCCGCCTGGCCCGATGAGCCTTCGATGGAGATGCTGCCATGTGGCAAGGGCCCGTCTTCGATGGGCTCCCCGAGCGCCCGCTGCATGCCTGGGTGAGCGCGGGCCTGAGTCAGCGCCTGCTCGTAGACATCGCTTGATTTCATGCTACCGATGATCAGCAGGAAGAATCCGCCGAGGGCCAGCACAAACAGGGCGATCATTCCGGTACAGCCCACAGGAACTGCCCACTTCCAGTGTCGTTGCCACCAGTTGGTGGAAGGATTGTCATTCATGATTCATTGCCCTCGGTATCTTGTACCAATAACCACCTAGTCGTAATAGTAGCGACAAGTGCGCCATTGATATCAAACGTCCGGTACGAAGCTCTGATGAATCGGCTGAGGGGTATACTGCAGTGCTACTCGGTTGGACGGCGCCTGATGAGGGTTGACCAAAGGGTCTTTGCCACCTTTGCGCTGCTGGCGATTTCCGCCGGTATTCTTGCGCTGGAGCCGCCGCCGGGCAAGCCGCCAGTGCGTAACTACACCATGGCGGAGTACGGGGGTCATCTGGTCAACTGGGTGGTGCGTCAGGCGCCGGACCAGCGCATCGTGGTCGGTGGTGGCGACGGGCTGTTGATCTTCGACGGCGCGAACTGGCAATCGATCCAATCACGGCACAGTAACCGTATTCGGGCCATGGAGATCGATGAATCCGGTCGCATCTGGACCGGCTCGCCCGACGAGTTTGGCTATTTCGAGCCGGGCGGCGACGGCGGCCTGGTGTATCACTCCCTGAGTGAGCGTCTGCCTGAGGGCCACCGCAGTTTTGGCGAGATGCTCAATCTGCAATTGATCGATGATGCGGTGTATTTTCAAGCCCATCGCCACCTGTTTCGCTGGCGAGACGGCAAACTGTCGGTCATCCAGTCAACTGATGATGTCTACAAGCTCAGCCTGAACCACCGAGACCGGTTCATGGTTCTGGTTGGCGAGCGCATTCATGACTACAGCGAATTCCCGGAAGACGGCAGCCTGCCTGAGCCCGAGCCGGGCTGGCGACTGCCCGAGGGTTCGCGCCCAAGCTTCCTGTCGTCGTGGCCGGACGGGCGCATCCTGATGGGGAGCATCGCTGACGGGCTTTTCTGGCTGTCTGATGACGCACCGCTGGCCGTCGAGACCGAATTCGATTTTTCCGAGGCCTGGCCTTACAAGGCCATTCCGACGCCCGGCGGCGGCATGCTGGTGGCCAGCCGGCACCAGGGGTTGTTTCATCTGGGCCCCGATGGCCAGGCGCGTGAGCAGGTTACCCGTCGTAGCGGTCTGCTGGTCAACGATATTTCCGACCTGATCATTGATCACGAAAACGGTATCTGGCTGGTTCAGGACGGTGCCATTGCTCGGGTCGACCTGTTTGGTGGCCGGCGTCTTTACGATGCCGACTTCGGGCTGTCGACCACCCATGCTCTGGTCCCGTTCCAGGGTCGATGGGTGCTCGGCGGCCATGGGGGCTTGAGCGTGCTGTCGGCCGATGGGCACGATGCCAGCCGGTTGGAGACCATTGATGCACCGATCCCGCAGGTCTTCGGACTTCTCGACGATGGCGACGGCCTGCTGGTGGCCGGCACCGACGGGGTTCACCGCATGGTGCCGGACCTGGTCAACCTGACCCTGATTGAGCACGAACGTCTGCTGTTCGACACCCATGCCTACCGACTGGTGCGCTCGCGCCTGCGCGATGCCGTGTATGTCGAACTCGACAGTGGACTCGGCGTGCTGTTGAAATCGGAGGATAGCTGGCGTTCGCTGGGCAAGATCGAGGGGGTGAATCTGCGCGCCGACCATATTGCTGAAGATGCCGCGGGCCGGGTGTGGGTGGGTACCGCAGTTGGTCGCTACTATCGCCTGGCCTGGCAGGGCGATGCGCTGGTGTTGGAAGCCGAGCTGGATGCCGACGACGGTGTGCCCGAAGGCTATGCCTGGGCGTTCAATCTGGGTGAGCGCACGGTGCTGGGTACCACCCTGGGCGGTTATCGACCGGTTGAACCGGATGCGCTTCGTATCGAACCCGATCCGGATTTTGGCAATGAGCAACTCGGTGATTCGCGCGGCGTCTTTCGCATGTACGGTGACAGGGATGGTCAGGTCGTCGCCGGCATCGGGTCAGGTGGCAAGCTGTGGCGCGGCACGCTAGACGAGGACGGCCGATTTGATTGGCAGGGGCGCTGGCTGACCGATCTGGAGCCGGCGGTGAACTGGTTTATCGGCGAGCGGGGGGAGCATAACAATTATCTCTGGATCGGCCGCCATCCTGGCTTGTTGCGGCTGGACTGGCCGTCGGCCCCGCCCGACATTGAACCCAGTCGTTTGCAAGTGGTGCGGGCGGGTTTTCCGGATCAGACCAAGTGGCTGATCGCCGGTCCCGGCATAAAGGGTCTGGCCGATGATCTGCCTGCGAGCGCGGAGTCGTTGCGTTTTGAGTATGCGCTGTCCAGCTACTCGGCTCCGGACCGGACCGACTACCGGGTCCGCCTGGACGGACTCGAGAGCGAGTGGTCACGCTGGAGCAATGAGACCCGGCGCGACTACACCAACCTGCCGGGTGGGGACTATGTCTTGCGGGTCCAGGCGCGCAATGCGGCAGGCCGGACCTTTGACTCCGACCCATTGGCTTTTCGCGTCAGGCCACCGTACTACCTGACCCCTCTGGCCTGGAGCGTTTACGCGCTGATCGCAGTTGTTCTGCTGTTGCTGTCCGCTCGTCTGGGCCATCGTCTGCGCGAGCGCAAGCTGCTGGCCCGGCAGCAGGTTCTGGCCGAGCAGGTGGCCGAGCGCACCGCCGAGGTGCGCGCCCAGGCGCGCGAGATTCGCCAGATCAGCGATGCCCGTGCCCAGTTCTTCGCCAACGTCTCGCATGAGTTGCGCACACCGTTGACCCTGACCCGTGGACCGCTTCAGGAGCTGGCACGGATTGGCGGCGAACGCCTCGATGACGAATTGAAACACTACCTGGATGTGGCGTTGCGCAACAGCGAGACCATGCAGTCGCTGATCGGCCAGATTCTGGATCTGCAACGCCTGGATGCCGGACGCATGCCGCTTAAACTGATCCCGATCGATCTGGCCCTGATCGTGCGCGGCATCGTTGATCGCTTCGCCTTGCAGGCCCGCCTGCGTCACATCGAGCTGAGCTGCGAAGGTGCAGACAAGCCGCTAAGGCTGGTCGGCGACCAGGTGCATTTCGACACCATACTCAGCAATCTGCTAACCAACGCGATCAAGTTCACGCCCGAAGGTGGCCGGGTCGCGATCCGACTGACCCAGTCCGAAGGGCATATCGAACTGTCGGTTGCCGACACCGGGCCCGGCATCGACCCGGCCGATCAACAAGCCATCTTCGAGCGCTATCGTCAGGGCGAAAAGACCTCGGCCAGCAGTCCGGGGACCGGGATCGGCCTGGCCCTGGCCCGCGAGCTGGCTGAGTTGCACGGCGGCGACATCGGGGTCGAGTCACAGACCGGCAAGGGCGCTTGCTTCACGTTGAAAATCCCGGCTGACTTGCAGCCGAACGCGTCGGTGAGCCACGCCGCTCAAGCCGACGAGGCGCAACCCGAATTGATGCATGAACAACCTGAGGCAGTCATCGATGTGCTGTCGTCCGAAGAGGTGCCCTGCGTGCTGCTGGTCGAAGACAATGCCGAACTCCGCGCTTTCCTGCGTCTGCGTCTGGGCCGCAGCTACCGTATCGAAGAAGCGGCTGACGGCGCGCAAGGTCTGCAGCGGGCGCGCGAGCTGACCCCTGATGCCATCATCACCGACGGCCTGATGCCGGTCATGGACGGTCTGGCGATGACGCGGGCGATCAAGTCCGACCCGGAGCTGTCGTTCGTGCCGGTGCTGATGCTGACCTCGCGTGCCGCGCCCGAAGACACCGTGCGGGGACTGGAGGCCGGGGCCGACGACTATCTGGCCAAACCCTTTGACAGTGCCGAACTGGCCGCGCGCGTGGCCGGCCTGATTGCCTCGCGCCGGCGATTGAAGGCGCGCCTTGAGCACGCCGGATCCAGCGCGACCGATGTCAGCGAATCGCCTTCAGAATCGCCATTCATGACCCAGCTCAACGCCGTGCTCGACGAGCACCTGTCCGACCCCCGGTTTACCATCCGCGACTGGGCTGATCTGCTCTACATGGATCGCAGCACGTTGTTCCGCCGGCTCAAAGGCGAAACCGGTCAGTCGCCGGAAGAATACCTGTTCGAAAAACGCCTGCAGGCCGCCGCCCGCCTGTTGACCGACCGCGCCGGCAATGTGGCCGAAGTGGCTGACGCGGTCGGCTTCGTCAGCGTCTCCCATTTTTCCCGGCGATTCAAAGAGCGTTTTGACACCACCCCGGCGGCTTATGCGCGGCACAGTGGTTCCTGAATCTCCACATCCTTTTTCAGCGTTTCTACCCGGATTGCAACCTGGAGGCAAAGGTCTGCAACTGTGAGTCATTCCTTGTATTGCAGCATTCCGTCAAGCTGTTTTTCAACAGAGAAAAGCAAGGATTTGCATCATGCGATTGTTGGTTTGGGTAGTGTCTTTCGGCCTGTGGCTACTGTCCGCGCCGGCGGTGTTGGCTGCGGTGGTGGTGCTGGACGCGCACGAGCAGCCGGAGTTTCAACGCATTGATCTGATCGAGGCCCGGACGACTCCGGATCGAACTGGCTCGCTTCTGGACACGTTTTCCCTGGTCGGGCTGGCGGTCGATCGGGGGCAGGTGGTGCTGGATCATCAGCGACCGCTGGACCTTGAGTTCAGGGAGCCTGTCAGCGGCATTGCCTTTTTGCTCAGCGATCCGCGCCATCAGGCCATGTTGTCCCTGACGCTGTTTCGGGGTGAGCACGAACTCGGACGTCAGGTGTTTGCGTATCAGAGAATCTCGGGCAGCCGTGTAGCCCTGATTCAGGAGGGCCGAATGGCGGTTGCCTCCGCGCAGGACTTCGATCGGATCGAGCTCCGCCGGATTGATGCTGACCAAGATGCGATCCCCCTGACCATCGAGTCGCTCTCGCTGTCCCGGTCATCGGATGCACTGATCGAGTCGCTGGCCTCACGCGGCAATCTCGAAGCGGCGGCCTGCTTCGCTCCGCTGGGCTCGGTCTACGCCATATCGTTCGTCTCTGCACTGTTGCCAGTGCCGTTCTCGGTCTCGGCCAGTCGGGTGGCATTTGCGTCCAACCTGGCGCTAAAGTTCTGCAAGCCCACCCTGACCGCGCCGGACGACATCGTGAGACAGGTACCGGTCGGTCTGTGTGAGGTTGAGTTCGCTCAGCCGCACATGGCCTTCGGTTTCCAGAACGCACTCGGCATACCCATTTCCAGCCAGAGCGGCTGGGGTGAGCTGGGCACGCCGCGCGCGGATCATTTCAACACCGATTTTGACGTGATGCTGCTGGCCGGCAACCCCGCGCCGCCGTCGGCAAAGTTCACTGATCTCGGTTTCCTCTGGTCCAGTGCCTCGTTCGACGCCAGCGACAAGATCTGGGAGAACTGTTTCAGCGACGGCAGCGTGCGTTACAGCCAACTCGATGGCGAAGGCCCGGCGTACGAGTGCCCTTACGTCGAAGATCGAACGCTGTCGTTTCCGGTCGGTGAAACGACCGTAGAGTGGCGGGCCAGTTCACGCCTGAGCCCGGTCGACATCATCGATATTTTCATTCCGGGCATTCCCCCAGGGTCCAAGACCGATCCCTGGTTGACCATTCTCCTCAATGTCATCCGCGAGACGGCCCTCGTTGCGCTGGATGCCAATATCGATGGCTGGAGGCTGCCGATCACCCACACGGATTACCAGAAAATCACGGTTGTCGATAGCATCCCGCCGATCATTACGCCGATACCCGGCAGCAATGGATTGGCCAGCGCTGTGCTGGTCGGCGAAATCCTGCATGTCACTATTCAGGCCGATGAGATCGGTGGAGTTTCGCCGCGCCGCTACGAGGATATCCTGCGCTCATTTCTCGAGGTCCACGATGTCTGCGAGCGCCCGACCACCCTGGATATCACGTATCCGACAGAGACCCAGCGCAGTTTCTGGCCGGTCACTACCGCCGCCCAGGACAACAGCTTTATCGCGACCTGGACGGCGCGTGACCCTGGTCCCAACGAGGACGGTCTGCCGAACGAGACGATCACCACCATGCGCATCGAAGTGGTGGACCTGCAGCCGCCAGCGTTGATTCCCCCGCCCGATATCGTCGAGATCGATTCAATGGAAGTCAACGATCTTGGCCAGCCGGCGGTATTCGACTTTGTCGATCTGAATCCGGAGGTCAGCCATGATGCGACGCTGCCCTTGGGTCTGGGTCTGCATGAGGTGACATGGACAGCCACCGATTCTGCCGGCAACAGTAGCCAGGCGGTACAAATCGTCAACGTCAAGGCCGACAACATCGAACCGGTCGCGCTGGATCAGACCGGCCCCGACCGCGCCGAGGCGGTTTCCTTCGAGCCGACGCCGATTCGTCTGCACGGCTTCGATGCCGATGGCGACCCATTGCGCTTCAACATCGGGGACCGGCCCGAGAACGGCTTTTTCGTCGCGCCGCTGTTTCCGTACTTTATCGAGGACTTCCGCATCGAGCAGTCGATCACGGATAGCGAACTGCTGGATATCTGTGCCGATGACCCGTTTGGCAGTTTCTTTCTAGACTTCCCGTCCGAACCGGAATTCCTGACCGTGACCGACGACGGGCGGACCTATGTGGTCGACAAGGGCTACATTCAATGCCGGGCCAATCCGAGCTCGGTCGATCGTGAGGGCCGTATCGCCGTTTTCGGCAATGACGGCAACCTGCTCGATGCGGTGGATGTCGACGACGACCAACTCCGTGACGTGGTGTTGGACCCGCGCCGCGAGCGCCTGTTTCTGACCTCGCACAACAGCGGCGGCTTTTCTTCGCTGCGGGTCTACGACCTGGATCTCCAGCGCCTGGCCGTCTATGACCTGCAAAACCTGGTCAACCGCAGCGACGGCGCCTGCTCGCCATTGCCGAATTCCGGCAGTAGCTGCAACTTTCTTGGCGCCCACAGCGGGGTCGTGGATTACAACGACATGGTTTACGTGATGAATGGCTTTGGCGCGATCGTCGTGCTCGACGGCACGTTGCCGCCGGATTTTGTCTGTGGTGATCAGTGCGGGTACCGGCCCACGTTTGTCAGCGTGCTCAATGACGATGGCGCGGGGACCCAATATAACGGCAGTGAACTGGGACTGGATGATCAAGGGCGACTTTATGCCGCCCGGCGCAGTCGTATCTACCGCTATACATCGTCTTTCCTGGCGGGGGACGGTCTGGCCTATCCCGGCTCGCTGGATGGCTGGCTGGGCCGCTGCGATATCGATCTGGCATCCGGTGACCAGGCAGTGTGCGATGTGACCAATCATCGATCGCTGGGTTTTTCGTGTACGGACGCCATTTGCCAGGTCGACAACGCATTCAACCCTCCCGCGGGGGTTTGTGGGGATCTGGCCATCGGCACTGCGCTCGCCGGATGCCAGCCCGGTCAATTCAAGGGCGGACCCACCGGGCTGGACCTCGCCCCGGACGGCACGATCTACGCGGCCGACGGCGGCAATGATCGCATCCAGCGCTTTTCCACCGACGGCTTCTTCGCCGGCCAGGCCAAGTCCGCCGGTGCGGGCTCGGGCTTCGTGATCGGTGATTTCGGTTCACCGCAGAACGTCTCGGTCAACGCCAGCCACTTCTACATTCTCGACCCGGACACCAACCTGCTGCATATTTCCCTGTTGACACCGTTCGTCGAGATCGGCGATGACTACGCCGATCTGATCTACCAGTCCAACAACCAGTTCGCCTGCGACGACAGTGCGGACTGCATCGACGTATTCACGTTTCAGGTCAGTGACGGGGTGCGTGATCCGGTTACCGGTCAGCCCGAAGCAAGTCAGCCGGCGGAGGTCGAAGTCGAGGTCAGTCGCAATTTCCGGCCGCCGTTTGCCACGCCGGGCATCAGCGTGGTGGTGCTGGAAGATACACCGATGCCCGTTCCCCTGGATGGCAGCGACCCCGACCCGCTGGATACGCTGGCTTTCCAAATCGTCGATGAGCCGACCAGGGGCGAGGTGGTCATCGACGGGCAGGGGGCAACCTTTGTTCCCGACGTCGACGTCTGGGGTGCAGACAGCTTCAGCTTCACGGTCAGCGATGGGGTGTTCACGTCCGCGCCTGAGACCGTTCAGGTCGAGATCCTCGAAATCAACGATGCACCGATCATCAGCTTGCCCGATGAAGTCCTCGAGGGTGGTACCGGCTTTGAGCTGCCGTTGAACCTGGCCTTTCGTGATCCCGATCCGGACGAAAGCCACACCGTGGTCATCGACTGGGGCGACGGTACGGTTGAGTCGGAAGGCGAGTTCGATGCTGACGGTAATGCGACCGGGCCGATCCTGTCCCACGGTGGCACGGACTCTGGACGCATCACGGCATCCCACGTTTACCTGACGCCCGGCGAAAAATCGGTCGAGGTTTGTGTGACCGATCGCATGCAAGCCGGCCCGGGCGACACCGAGATCCCGACGCCGGGTCTGTCACTGACGGCCTGCGACATCATTCCGGTCTTGATCGTCGACGGCCTCGATCTTGCGCTCAGTGCCGAAGCCTCGACCGATGTGGCCCTGCCGGGCCAGTTCATCTTCTATGATTTCCAGGTCGAGAATCGTCAGCCCCAGGCCGGATCCGGCCTGACCGCAACCGGCATCGAACTGGCCATACGGCTGGCTCCGGGTTTTGACCCGACCAGCATCACCACCCCCTCAGGCTGTTCGCGCAGCGGTTCTTGGCTGCATTGCAGCGTCAATGACTTGTCGCCGGGTCAGTCCGAGACCTTTGGCGTAAACCTGCAGGTAGCAGCGGATACGCCATCCGGTCGGATACTGGTGACCGAGGCTGACGCCGTGGTTGACCAGACAACGATTAATCCGCAACTGTCGCTTATGCTGCACACGTCGGTGTCGCGCCCGGCTGATTTCCAGGTCGGCGCGGTCGGTGACGCGCTCCTGGACAAATCCGATGCCAACCCGGGCGACGGGGTTTGCGGGTCGGTCGACGGGGTTTGCACCCTGCGCGCGGCGGTCGAAGAGGCAACGGCCTCGGGCTCATCCAAAGTCATCGCGCTGGCCAATGGACTGTACCTGCTGGACGAAAGACTCGAAATCGGCAGCGATATCGTGCTGATCGGTAATGGACCGGCGCAGACCCGCATCCATGGCGCTGAGATTCGGCGCGCAAGTGGCCTGAACAATCTGCGCCTGGAAAACCTGACCATCAGTGGTAGCTGGCTGAACCTTTTATTCCTTGACACGCTGACCGTGCGCCGCGTTCGCTTTACCGGCAATTCGGTCGAGGGTGTGCCCGGCGGCGCAATCATGGCCACCCACACCACCATTGATATTCGCGATACCACCTTTGACAACAACAGAACGGACCTCGACGGCGGCTCCCTGGCATGCAACTCGTGCACGGGTGTCATGGAAAACGTCACCGTTACCGGCGGCAGCCGCGGCGGGCTGTTCTTTATTGGCTCCGGCCAGGTGGACCTGAAGCATCTGACCATTGTCAACACCGGTGGTGGCGGCGGGTGGGGCACACCCTCCGGCGCGACCCTGCACGTTTACGACGACATGACGGTCACCCTCGCCAACTCGGTGCTGGCCGACAACTACCGGTTGGAAAACCGTGAGGCAATCAACTGCGCGGTCGGAGACAACGGCAGTCTGGTTTCTCTTGGCAATAATGCCTTCGGCGACCTGACCGGCTGCGATCTGACCCCGCTGGCCAGCGACATCCTGATCGACAACGCTCGCCTGATGCCGTTGGCCGCCGGCCTCGACGGCCTGCCGGTCCGGTTACCCAGAGCCGACAGCCCCCTGATCGACGCCTTCAATAATTCAAGCTGCCTGGCCACCGACGCGCGCGGTCTGACCCGCCCCAGAGACGGCAACGACGATGGCATTGCCTGGTGCGACATCGGCGCGGTCGAGCGCCGCTCCGACCGGGTGTTCCGTGATCGATTCGCGCTGGAGTGACGGCATGATGCGTGGTCAGCCGGGGCTATAGTGCTGGGCTGAAAACGTAGCGGGTTGGCCGAACGGTATACTGCAGTTTCATTCGGCCGGAATGTGATTGATGAGGGTTGCTCTGGGGTTGTTTGGCGAATTGCTTGCCGTGATTGCGCTGCTGGTGATTTCTGCCCGTGTTCTCGCGCTCGAGCCACCTCCGGGCAAGCCACCGGTGCGCAGCTACACCATGGCCGAATACGGGGGTCACCTGGTCAACTGGGTGGTGCGCCAGGCACCGGATCAGCGCATCGTGGTCGGCGGCGGCGACGGGCTGGTGATCTTCGACGGGGCCGGTTGGCAGGCGATCCGATCGCGCCACCGCAACCGGATACGGGTGCTGGAAATCGATGAGTCAGGCCGTATCTGGACCGGTTCGCCTGACGAATTCGGTTATTTCGAGCCGGGCAGTGACGGCGCTCTGGTCTATCATTCCCTGAGCGATCAGTTGCCCGAGGATCAGCGCGACTTCGGCGCGATTTTCAGCTTGCAGCTGATCGACGACAGAGTGTATTTTCAAGCGCTGCACTACCTGTTTCGCTGGTATGAAGGCGAGCTGTCGGTGATCCAGCCGGCTGAAGGTTATTTCAGTATCACGGTGAACCATCGTGACCGGCTGCTGGTTCTGTATCGTGGAGCTTTCCATGATTACACCGACTTTCCGGCCGATGGCACCCTGCCGGAAGCCGAGCCCGGCTTGAGCATACCCGAGGGTTCGCGACCGAGCTTTTTCAAGTCGTGGCCGGACGGACGTCTTTTGCTGGGCAGCGTCGCTGACGGATTGTTCTGGTTGTCAGAAGCCGGGGCAGAACCACTGGAAACCGATTTTGACTTTTCCGAGGCCTGGCCTTACGAGGCCATCCCGACGCCGGACGGCGGCATGCTGGTGGGTAGCCTGCAGCAGGGGCTGTTTCACATTGGACCGAACGGCGAGGCGCTGGAGCAAGTCACCCATCGCAACGGCCTGGCCGTCAACGGCATTGCGGACATGATCATCGACCATGAAAACGGCATTTGGCTGGCCCAGGAGGGGGCTATCGCGCGGGTCGATCTGTTCAGCGGCCGGCGACTCTACGATGCCGACTTCGGGCTATCGGCCACTCATGCGCTGATTCCCCACCAGGGCCGCTGGCTGCTGGGTGGTAATGGAGGTATCAGTGTGCTGACGGACGATGGACACGATGCTAGCCAGTTGAAGAGCATTGACACGCCGGTCCTGGAGGCCTTCGGCATTCTGGACGACGGTGACGGCGTGTTGGTGGGCAGCGTCGACGGGGTGCACCGCATGGTGCTGGATCTCGACAATCTGACCCTGATCGAGCATGAAATCCTGCTCAGCGATCCCCAGTGTTTTGGCCTGGTGCGCTCAAAGCTTCGCAATGCCGTCTATGCCGAACTGGAACTCGGGCTGGGCGTGCTGTTGAAAACGGACGAAGGCTGGCGCTCGCTCGGCAAGATCGAGGGCGTGGAGCACCGTGCCAGCACCATTGCCGAGGACAGTGAGGGTCGGGTCTGGGTGGGTACCACGGTCGGACGTTATTACCGTCTGGCCTGGCAGGGCGATGAGCTGGTCGTTGAAGCCGAGCTCGACGCCGCCGACGGCGTGCCCGACGGCTACGCCTGGGCGTTCAACCTGGGTGATCGCACGGTGCTGGGTACCGGCGAAGGTGGTTATCGGCCGGTCGAGCCCGATGCGTTGCGGGTTGAACCGGATCCGGACTTTGGCAACGATCAGCTGGGTGAACCGCGCGGTATCTATCGCCTTTACCAGGCCAGCGACGGCCAGGTGATCGGCGGCATCGGACCAGGCGGCGCGTTGTGGCGCGGTGAGCTTTCCGACGACGGACGCTTTGACTGGCAGGGCCGCTGGCTGACCGATCTGGAGCCGGCGGTGAACTGGTTTATCGGCGAGCGGGGGGAGCATAACAATTATCTCTGGATTGGCCGCCATCCGGGTCTGCTGCGGCTGGACTGGCCGCCGCCAGAGCCGGAGACGCTACCGAGCCGACTGCAAGTTGTTCGGGCCGGGTTTCCCGATGCCGGGCAGTGGTTGATAGGCGGGCCGGGCTCGAACGGGCTGACCGAAGCACTGCAGGCGCGTCCGGATTCGCTTCGCATCGAATATGCGCTGACCAGCTACACGGCACCGGACCGGACCGAGTACCGGGTCCGCCTGGACGGACTCGAGAGCGACTGGTCGCGCTGGAGCAAGGAGACCCGACGCGACTACACCAACCTGCCCGGTGGTAATTATGACTTTCGGGTTCAGGCGCGCAATGCCGCAGGCCAGACCTTTGAATCAGACCCGCTTGCTTTTCGCGTGCAGCCGCCGTTTTACCTCTCGCCCTGGGCCTGGCTGTTCTATGCCCTGGCTGCCATTCTGTTGCTGGTTGTGGCGGTGCGCCTGGGCCAGCAGCAGCGCGAGCGGCGGCTGCGCGTGCGCCAGCGCGAACTGGAGCAGACCGTGGCCGAACGTACCGCCGAGGTGCGTGCCCAGGCGCGTGAGATCCGCCAGATCAGCGATGCCCGGGCGCGGTTTTTCGCCAACGTGTCGCATGAACTGCGCACACCCTTGACCCTGACCCGGGGTCCATTACAGGAACTGGCGCGGATCAGTGGCGAACAGCTCAATACCGAATCGAAACAGTACCTGGACGTGGCGCTGCGCAACAGCGAGGCCATGCAATCGCTGATCGGCCAGATTCTGGATCTGCAGCGTCTGGAGGCCGGGCGCATGCCGCTGAAACTGATCCAGACGGATCTGGCGATGATCGTGCGCGGCATCGTCGATCGCTTTACCGTGCAGGCCCGTCTGCGCCATATCGATCTGACTGGCGAGGGTATCGATCAGCCCGTCCTGATCGTCTGCGATCAGGCCCATATCGACACTATGCTCAGTAACCTCTTGTCCAACGCGATCAAGTTCACGCCCGAGGGCGGGCGGGTCGCGGTACGCCTGACCCGATCTGACGGACACGTCGAGCTGACTGTCACAGACACCGGCCCGGGCATCGACCCGGCCGATCAGCAGGCCATCTTCGAACGCTACCGCCAGGGTGAGCAGACCTCGGCCAGCAGTCCGGGAACGGGCATTGGACTGGCCCTGGTGCGAGAGCTGGCCGAATTGCACGGCGGCGACATACGCGTCGAGTCGAACTCGGGGCAGGGCGCCCGTTTCAGCTTGAGCATTCCGACTGACTTGCAACCCAATGCGGAGACGTCCAGCGAGTCGAAAGCTGTCGAAACCCGAGCTCAGCCGAGCCCGGATCCGTCTGAGGCATGCATCGACGAGATGACCTCCGAAGACGTGCCTTGCGTGCTGCTGGTCGATGACAATGCCGAGCTGCGCTCTTTCTTGCGACTGCGCCTGGGGAGAAGCTATCGCATCGAGGAAGCAGCCGACGGATCCGAAGGCCTCGAGCGGGCGCGCGAACTGATTCCGGATGCGATCATCACCGACGGTCTGATGCCGGTGATGGATGGCCTGGCCATGACCCGCGACATCAAGAATGACCCGGAGCTGGCTTTCGTGCCGGTGCTGATGCTGACCTCGCGCGCCGCGCCTGAAGACGCCGTGAGAGGACTGGAAGCTGGCGCTGACGATTACCTGGCCAAGCCTTTTGACAGTGCCGAGTTAGCCGCCCGCGTGGCCGGTCTGATCGCCTCGCGCCGCCGCTTGAAAGCGCGTCTTGAACATGCCGACACCAGTTCGGTCAAGGTGAGCGAATCGCCCTTCATGGCTCAGCTCAACAGCGTGCTCGACGATCACCTGGCCGACCCGAAGTTCTCCGTTCGCGACTGGGCTGATCTGCTCCATATGGATCGCACCACATTGTTTCGCCGACTTAAAGGCGAAACCGGCCAGTCGCCAGAAGAGTATCTCCGCGAGAAGCGCCTCCAGGCTGCTGCCCGTCTGCTGATCGAACGCGCAGGCAACGTCGCCGAAGTGGCCGATGCGGTGGGCTTCGCCAGCGTCTCACATTTTTCCCGCCGTTTTAGAGAGCGTTTTGGTACCACCCCTGCCGCCTATGCAAGAGAGGGTGGGGGTTTGACTCGTTGATCAACCTCGACGGCGGGCCGGAACGCAACCATGTCATTTGGACAGCGCCCCGGTCCACTGGATGGTTTCGGACCCTTCATCGAAACGGTGCATCAGAGGCGGCAGGCGCTCCGGTAGACGGGATCGACAGGCAGATCGGTCAGGGTCGCTCGGGCTTCGTCGAGCAGGAATGCGCCTTCGTCGGCGAAGCCCTGCTGTTCCAGCGAAAGCCCGGTGACGCATTTGGCGATGCCGATTGCATACGCGTTGGTCGCCGATGTTCCCAACAGCTTCAGCGCCTCACGAGCGGCACGCTCGGCGGCTGCCGCATCCGGAACCTGGAGTTCTGCATAGGCGATGGAGATCAGGGGATAGGCGGTCATGTAGTGATCGGGAAGCGTATCGCTGAAGATTTCGTAGGCACGTCGGTGAAGGGGGATGGCTTCGGTGAAGCGTTGCTGTCGGCCGAGGACGGAACCCAGATTCTGGTAATGGCCGGCGACCACGCTGTGCTCAGGGCCGTACTTGTGTTCGGACAATTCCAGCAACTCCTGAAACGCCTGTTCGGCCCCCTGTAAATCGTCTTTCCTCATCAGCAGCACGGCCAGGTTGTTCAGGGTCGAAATCGTTGCACCGTGCGTCCGACCGAGGCGCGATTCGTAGATTTCCAGTGCCGCGCGGAACGCCGCTTCCGATTGGTCGAATCGGCGCTGATTCGAGGCCGTGGTCCCCGCCCGGGCATGAATCAGGGCCATCGACAGGCTCTGGCGACCGAACTGCTCGATGGCCAGGGCTTCAGCCTCGTTCAGCAGTGCCTCCGCTTCCTCCGGGGCAACCTCATTGAGCAACCCGGAAAGCGCCACCAGGGCATTGATCAACGGCCTGGACGATTCGTCAGGGGTCTGTCTCAATTTCCCGATGGCTTCTTCGTAGAGAACTATAGCCTCGTCGAGATTTCCCAGCACAAGCTGCAAGTCGGCCGAATTGGCTTCGGCAGCACCCACGCGCGGATCGTCCTCAGGATAGAGACGTCGCGCCAGCATCATCTCTTCATCTCGATATCGAGTCGCCATGTCGTAGTTGCCCAACGCCTGGTACTGACCGGCCAGCATCGACAAGCTGCCCAGGACCTCGGCCGATTCATCACCGAAGAGGCCGCGCTGGAGCGACAGCCCTTCCTCACCGAGTTCAATCGCCTTTTCGGACTGGTCCAGACTTGCGTAAACGCCGGCGATCGAGTCCATCAACGTGGCTTGCAGGGCGACATCGGCAACTTCGGCGTTCCGGAGCCGATCAACGCCAAGATCGAGCGCTTCGACAACGGTGATCGAGCTGCCCTGCTCGGGGTCGGCCGGCGCAAATGGGTCCGGGCTTTCCAGCAGGTCGACCATGAAGGTCTCGGCGGCCAGCGCGCGTCGCTTCTCGAACTCGAGTTGCCGACTGTAGAGCGTGATGGTCGTCATATAACCGGCAATGGCCAGGCACCCGAGAACGACCAGCGGCACGAGCCAGGGTCTGCGGCGGGCAAGCTTGACGACGCGATAGCCCAGAGAGTCCGGGCGTGCCAGCACCGGCCGGTGGTCGAGATAACGTTGAAGGTCATCGCGCATGTCGAGCGCGGAGCCGTAGCGACGAGTCGCTTCGTCGTGCAATGCCTTGCAAATGATGGCGTCGAGATCTCCGGCAACTTTCCTTTGGTCAGCGTTTTGACCCATTGCCCGGCTCGGCGGGATAGCGGCTGCGTCGCCGGGCTTGCGGGGGCCGTCGAATGGCCGTTTGCCGGTGACCATTTGGTAGGCGACCAGGCCGACCTGGTAGATGTCCGAAGCCGTGGTGATCGGCTGGCCGGCATGTTGCTCCGGGCTGCCGTACCCCGGCGTGAGCAGCGCAATGCCGGTTCGAGTCAGGGTTGCCGCACCCGGCATCGCCTCCGGATCGAGCAGCTTGGAGATACCGAAATCCAGCAGCGAAACCCGCCCTTCGGCAGTGACCAGAATGTTTGACGGCTTGATGTCGCGGTGAACAATCAGGTGTCGGTGGGCCTGATGAAGTGCCTCGAGCACATCCATCAGCAGCCTTGCGCGACCTCGAATATCGACATCATTATCTTCGCAGTAACGGGTGATTGGCAGCCCGTCGACGAACTCCAGCACCAGGTAGGGCCGGCCGTCATCCAATGCACCGCCGTCGAGAATCCGGGCAATGGACGGATGTTCCAGGGTCGACAGAATCTGGCGTTCAGCCCGGAAGCGGGCGACTACGTCATCGGTATCGAGGCCACGACGCAAGACCTTGAGCGCCGCTTTCTGTTCGAAGCTCCCGCCTTCGCGCTCTGCCAGGTAGACCGTGGCCAGGCCGCCGCGTGCCAGGCGCCGGACAATACGCCATTCGTCGATTCGTTGCCCGGACAGATCCTCGCCTTCGTTGTCGACAAGGACATCACGCCACAGGCTCTCCCGGGCAATTTCGAAAGGACCGGACAGTTCATCATCCGGCGTTTCGGATGCGGCTACAAGCTTCCTTACCCGCCTCTCCATGGCCGGGTTGTCGGCGCAGCGTTGCCGAACAAAGCGGTCGCGTTCGCCGCTCGGCAAGGCCAGGGCCTCGCTGAAGATCTCATCGATAAGCCTGTTTTCTGACTTGTTCAATACGCGTCCGATTCCATGATTTCCAGGAGGTATCCCTTGGCGCGTTGCCAGTCCCGCTCAACCGTTCGTACCGCCATATCGAGCGCTTCTGCGGTTTCCCGGACAGTCAATCCGGCAAAATACCGGCACTCGATGATTTTCACGAGTCGGGGATCGATCTCGGCAATGCCTGTTAAAGCGTTATCCAGGGCAAGAACCGCCAGAGTGTCGTCATCACCGCCAACCCGTTCCTCATCCAGCGCCAGCGGCACATCACCGGCGCCGCGCTTTTCGGCACGTTTTCTGCGGGCGTGATCCACCAGCAAGTGACGCATCACGGTAGCGGCCGCGCGTAGAAAATGCTTGCGGTTTTTCCATTTGCCATCGCCGGACGCCATCCGAACGAAAGCTTCGTGAACGATCGCAGTGGTGTTGAGCGTGTGCCCGTGCATCTCGCGCGACATCTGAAAGTGGGCCAATCGCTTGAGCTCCGGATAGACGGACTCGATCAATTCACCCAGCGCGCCGGGTTCGCCGCGGTCCACGGCATCCAGCAAATGCGCAATGACGTCGCTTTCGTCGATACTCCCGTCGGGCATGTCGGTTCGCTCCACGGCGTGCCGTTCCTTTTGAGCCCCTTGGTCAAGGACGCGGTGTTGTCGTCCGGATTATGTCAGAAGGTCGAGGATGGCGGGTTTCCGATTCATTTTGCGCAATAGAGAACCGGAGACGAAATTCTCATTGAGCGTGAGGGGGACGCTTGTCTATCCAAGCCCATTTATTGGAGTAAAGCAGCATGTTGGCAACGAAATCAGTTCTATCCGGAGTCCTTTTTCTTGTCTCAGTCGGACTGACCTCATCCGCCCTGGCAGCGACGCGGCTGGTCGACGGCGCGGCGGGCATTGACTCGGGCGACTGCACAGTGAGCGCTTGTGCGACCATTGCTTATGCAATCGATCAGGCGGTCGGCGGTGACACGATCGATGTTGCCGATGCGGTGTACACCGAAATGCTGACGGTCGATAAATCGCTGATCTTCCAGGGTGAAAGCGAAGATGGCACGATCATCCAGGCTGACCCGGATCCTTTCGTGACGGCGGGGCGAGTGTTTACCCTGACTGACGATCTCGATCTGACCCTGGCTGATCTGACGATCCGCCATGGAAGCGGTGTCTCGGGAGCCGGGCTGCGCATGAGCGGGCTGGGCGACCTGACGCTGACGCGGGTCACCTTCTATCGAAACTCGGCCGGTGGAGGTCAGGGTGGGGCCATCGAGTTCTCGCGAGTCGGCTGCAATATTGCCATGAACGAGGTCAGCTTTATCGAGAATGATGCTGGCAGAGGCGGCGGATTCGACATCCTCGACTGCGACCAGGTGACTTTGGACGGTGTTGATTTTGTTGGCAATTCCGGCCTCAGCTGCGGGGGTGGAGGAGCCATGACCCGTATTGCTTCCGTTCAGTTGGACAAAGCCCGGTTTTTCGGAAATACAGCTGGCACATCGGGCGGCGCAGGTCTTTGCGTCTTCAACAGTGCGATTGAGGCTGACGCCCTCGAGTTTCGCGGTAATTCCAGTAGTACTGCAGGAGGTGCCGTCTATTCCTCGAATAGTACCTGGACCATCGCAAACAGCCTGTTCACCGGTAACCTGGCCGAGAACAACGGCAGCGCCATCCATAATGTTACCAGCGCCTCGATCACCAATCTGATCAACGTCAGCATCGTCGGCAACCGCAGCAACGGTGATGCCGGTGCAATCAATTTCGTCGGATCCGGCATGCAAATCCACAACACCATTTTCTGGAACAACCAGAACAGCAAGGGTATCGGCTCGGCCCAGGCTTCCATCTGGAGTCTGAGCGTTGACGCCGATGTTCAGAACAGCCTGGTTCAGGGTTTTAGCGCCGGTGACCTCGATGGCACCGGCAATTTCGACGGCTCGGTCAATCCGCAGTTTATTTCGACGACCAGCCCGACCGCCGCCCCGACGACCAGTGGTGATCTGCATTTGCGCGAATTTTCGCCGCTAAAGGATGCCGGCAACAACGCTCTGATCACCGGCTTTGCATTCGATCTTGACGGCGTGGCGCGGATCTTCAACGGAACGGTGGATCTCGGTCCCTATGAGTTCGGCTCCGGCATTCTGTTCCGGGATCGCTTCGAGCCTGAATGATCGGCCGGATACTGCCCGAGCGACAACTCGAACCGATCTGAGAACGGCACGGGCTTGATAGGTTCAGCTGCAACCTCCGGGCAAGAGCTTGCAACCTGCGGCCATTCCATCGCGGGCAGGTTAGGGTCACACTCTGTAGCATTCGTTCACTACCAAGCACTCGTCCGTCGAGTTGGACTAGTGACCTTGGTTTACAAGAGGAGAAAATCCATGAACCTGCGCGTTTGCCTTTTTCTGATATTGCTGAGCGCGCCCTGCGCCATTTTCGCGCAAGGCGCGCTCGAGCCAACGGCGCCGCCGGGGCCTGTGATGAAGACGCTCGACCAGGTCGAGCCGCGCATTCCGATTTCAGAAGCCGTAGTCATCGACGAGGCGGGCTCCTACTATCTGACCAATTCCATCAGCGGCACCTTCAACATTCAGACCGAAAACGTGACGCTGGATCTGAACGGTTTCACCATAACGCCCGAATCCGCGGTTGCTATCAGGGTCAACAATAGCGACAAAGTCAGGATCTTCAACGGCACCATCGCCGGTGGAGACGGATCGGGCATTGCCGGCTCAGGAATGGGCTCGATTTTCATCAGTGACCTGCAGTTGCTCGACATCACGGGTGATTGCATCGACTTGAACAACCCCTCGGGCATCCTCGTCGTCGAGCGCATCCGCTGCCATAACGCCACCCGTGCCGGGATTTTCATGCGCCAGTTCGTTGAAGGCCAGGCACTTCACGCTGTCATCCGCGACAATGTGATCAGCAACGTCAATACATCAACCGGAGTGAGCACCTACGGCATCGCCATTTCCCACAACACGACGGGTGAACTGCACGTGGTGGTCACCGGCAACCAGGTGTTGAACAATCGTACCTTCGGGCTTCTTGTGCAAGGCCCTGATGCCACCGCTAGCGGGCAGGTCGGCGGTAACCTGGCGACCGGAAACGGATCCCTCGGTATCGGGGTTTCATCCAACGTCGTGGTCGCAAAAAACGTCGCGGCCGGAAACGGCACGAACTACAACGTCACCAGCCAGCAAGCGGCGCCGATTTCAGCGCTGGATGAGAATCCTGGCCCCTGGGACAACATTTCCGAGTAGGCCCATGACCCGATTTCAGATAATGCGGATGGGGCTGGTCGGCGGCTGCCTTCTGGGCTGCGTTTCAGCCGCAGCAGAGGACGTCGACCCCGACAACGACGGCTCCCAGTATGCCTGGGCCGGCAACCTGGGCTGGCTCAACGCCGAACCGCTGGGCGATGGCGGGTCCGGGATGTCGCTGTCTGAAGAGGCCGCCACCGGCTGGCTGTGGTCGGCCAACAGCGGCTGGATCAGCTTGAACTGCGAGAACACCAGCTCCTGCGCCACCGTCGACTATGGTGTGATGAACGACGGTGCCGGGCAGCTCAGCGGTTATGCCTGGTCGCCGAACCTCGGCTGGATCAGTTTTTCCTGCACCGACGCCGACACATGCAGCAGCGTCGACTACGGCGTGCAGGTGGATCCGGCAAGTGGTGAGATGAGCGGCTGGGCCTGGGCGGCCAACGGCGGCTGGATCGGTTTTTCCTGTACTGATACCGACAGCTGTGGAAATGTGGATTTCGGCGTCCGGCTGGCCTCGGTCGTGGTCAGCGATCCGATCTTTTCCGATCGATTCCAATAGCTTCAGCCGGTCTGGATGGTTGAGTTGCACCGGAATTCACGAAGCGCTTCGGCAAGTTACTGGAGGATGCGGCGCACGGCCTGCCGGTACGCATCATCCCTCACGTTCGGCGTGGCGACAGCCTGGTATTGCTGCGCGAGGACGACTTGGCAGCCCTCAGGGCGCGCCCGGGCTGTGGACAACGCATCCATGTTCAATCTGCTGCACTTGGAAAGTGTGGTGAAGGTGGACATGATCGTGCGCAAGGACTCAGAATATCGCCGCACGGAATTCGAACGCCGCCGTCGAATCGAACTGGATGCCTTTTCCCTGTGGATCGTCAGCAAAGAGGATCTGATTTTGTCAAAGCTGGCCTGGGCCAAGCCTTCTGGATCCGAGTTACAACTCCGGGACGTCCGCAATCTTCTTGCCTGAGGCGCGGATCTGGAATACCTGCATCGATGGGCACCAGCGTTGTCGGTCGAATCACTGTTGGAGGAATGCATTGAGCTCTGATACCAGCCAGGAACTCGCCCGCATGGTGGCTGAACGTTTCAATGATATGAGCGGTCAGGAGCGCTTCATGATCGGCGTTGAGATGTTCGAGACCGCACGCACGCTGGTGCTGGCCTCCTTACCACAGGATGCAACGGAAGATCAGCGGCGACAACATTTGGTTGAACGTTTTTACCCGGAACTCAGCAAACAACCCAACATTTGGGGTCTATCCGAGTCTCCTAACTGCGATGATGTCCCAGTGACTGCCATTGGTGCCGATGTCTGATGCAGATCTGGGGAACCTCTGAACAAGTTTACGCGGAGCGCGTTTCAGTCGGAGAAGCCGCAGATCGTGCGGTGCGACACGAGTGACAGTAGCCATCGCTACGGCCGAGTGGCGCAACGTGCGAGATGCGGCTTCTCCGGCGAAACCCATACGGGACGGGCCTTTGCGGGGCCTCCGCCTCGTTTGGGCTCGCTCATTTGGAATGACCAAACCACGCTCGCCCAAGCCAAGCCGGAGACTCCCGCAAAGGCGTCGTCGCGCCCGCGTAGACTTGTTCAGAGGTTCCCTAGCTTCTCAGTTAAGCCAGATCTTTCTGCTTTGGTTGCGGATGCTGCTACCGGCAGACTGGGCTACCTTCCCGGGGGCAGTTCGAACCGATCCGAGAACGGAACTGGCTTGGTGGAGACCAGGATCACATCGCCGGCATCCGAGACCCCGTTGACATCGCGTCTGGGGCTGCTGATGACAGCATCATCAAGGCCGTCGCCGTCGAAGTCGGCCAGCAGCACGGCCTGTCCGAAATTGTCGAAGCCGACAGGATCGCCGACGACTTCGAGGTCGGATCGGTCCCAGAGCACGCTGCCCTGGCTGACCAGCCCGACGCCCGGTTCGCCATAGGCGATCAGGACCGCACCGGCGTTGGATTCGGCACCGACATTGCGGTTCAGGATCCCGGCCATGAGCTCATCGGCACCATCGCCATTGATATCTCCGGCTGTCAGGCTGGAAGCAAACAGGGACTGTTGGTCTTGAGAGCCGGCAAATCCGTCAACGCCCGGTTGCAGCAGACGGTGGCGTTTGCTCGCCAGGCCGGTGTCGGTACCATAGAGGATCAGCGCCGCGCCGGCACCGTTCTGGTAGCCAGGCAAGCCGATGACGAGATCATCGAAACCATCGGCGTCGAAGTTGCCGACGGTGAGACTGTTGCCGAAATTGTGTCCCTGGGCGGGAACAAGGTCGATCCCGGGTGAGTCGAGGCTCCAGATTTCGTTGGTTGATAGATCGGGACCATTCGGTCCGCCGTAGATGAGGTGAACCGTCCCGGCGGATACGGCGGTGCGTGAATCATTCGGCGCGCCGATGGCCAGATCAGGGTACTGGTCGCCGTTGAAATCACCGATGGCCAGTGTGTCTCCAAAGAAATCGTCTTCAGCAACGCCGCCCATACCCGAGGCGTTGCGATCCAGGAAGACGTTTCCTGCTTCCGCTACTCCGTCTGCAGTGCCCAGCAGTATCTGGATAGCCCCTGCATTGGAGACGGAACCGATGTCTTCACGCGGGACTCCGATGACAATTTCATCGAAGCCGTCGTCGTTGAAATCGCCGGCGGCAAGCGAAGAACCGAATTGATCGTCCGGTTCTGATCCACCGATGATGCCGGGGGTGTCTTGATGAAATTGCCGATTACCGGCCGTGACAAGGCCCGATGGCGACCCGTAGATCACATTGATGGCGCCAGCACTCAGAATCGAGCCGATATCTTCGCCAGGGCTGCCGAAGGCGATGTCATCGTAGCCGTCGTCATTGAAATCCGCTGTCGTGACCGAGTAGCCGCTCTGATCGCCGGCCCCGATCAGCCCCTCGATCGTGCCGGACTGATCCCAGGTCTGGTCGTCGTGGGCAGAGAGACCGCCGCCCGTGCCGTAAACCACATGGACCCAACCGGAGTCCGTTGAGCTGTCCCGGTCTTCAAAAGGGACGCCGATCACGAGATCCAGGTGGCCGTCACCATCGAAATCCCCCGCGGCGAGCGCCCAGCCAACCCTGTCGTCGGATTCGGCTGAGTTGGCAAGATCCGTTCTCGGACTGTCGCTGCTCTGACTGAAGGCGAGCGACGTTTCCGGCTTGAGTTGACCCTGCACCCCGAAGCACAGCAGCAAATTCGACAACAACGCAGCCGCGATCACGTTCCGACCATCCAACATTCGATCCGATTTGCTCATCACTGCCAGCTCCTTTGCCTCATCGCTGTCGGTCAACACCGCCCCTGCATTCAGTCACCCTAAACGACCGAAATCCTGATTGCCAGTCAGAATCAACGCATGAGTGCTCATTACAACCTCCGCGCAAGTGGCCGCAACCTCCGAACATGGAAATCCGTGGTACGGGCGAGTAGGGTAGGTCTCATGCGTTCGCACTGATCGGGAGCTTGTCCATGCGTATTTCGACTGTCCCCTGTTTCCTGGCATTGTCTTTGCTTGGCGGTTCAGCCGCTGCGGATTCGCTGGAGGTGCTGGGGGCTGAACAGCTCGCCGCGCTGGAATCGATCGACCTGGTCGAGCTCAAATCCGCAAACGAGCGTCAGGATGCGCTGCCCCTGGACCGTTTTGCGCTCGATCAGCTCACCATCGACCGCGGTCGGGTGGTGCTTGACGGAACCGAGCCGCTGACGCTTCGTTTTAACGAGCCGCAGTCCGCTGTGGCGCTGGAAGTCGATGATGCCCGCGCCAGCGCGACCCTGGTGCTGACCTTGTTCCGGGGTGATCAGGCGCTTGGCCGCAAGGTTTTTGCTCACCAGGTGCTACCGGGCAGCAGCGTCGGCCGGATCCGCGACGGCCGAATCGGTGTGGTCTCGGATCGCCAGTTCGATGGGCTGGCGATTCGCCGTGTTGATTCGGCAGCCGGCGAATATCCGGTTCACCTCGGCCACCTGCGGCTGTCGTCCGATCTGCAGCATTCACAAGCCGGATTGCGTGGCAACACCGGCGCGCTGGCTTGTATCCTCCCGCTGGCCGCGGCCTACAACCTGTCATTCTTCGCGTCGCTGGCACCCTCGCCGTCGGCACCGGTTGCGAGCCGGGCGGCGGCCGTGGCCAACGGGGTGCTGAAATTCTGCAAGCCCAGCCTGAGGGCGCCTAGCGAGGTCGAACTCCAGGTCCCGGCCGGCCAGTGCGAGGTCGAGTTGACCCAGGAGCACATGGCCTTTACCTATTCCGATGCGCTCGGCATTCCCTTGCAAAGTCAGAGCGACTGGGGTGAACTGGGTACCCCGCAAATGCTCCACCACAACACCGAGGTCGACGTGGTGCTTCTGGCCGGCAATCCCGAGCCACCGGCGGCGAAGTTCACCGACATTGACTTTTTCCTTTCCAGCGCATCCTTCGATGCCAGCGACAAGATCTACGAGAGCTGCCGTGAGGACGGCAGCGTGCGCTACAGCCAATTCGAGGGGTCGGGTCCAGAATTTGAATGCCCGTTCGTCGAGGGTCGGACGCTGTCCTTCCCGGTTGGCAGCAACACCGTGGTCTGGCGCGCCAATCCCCGCCTGAGTCCGGTTGACATGGTTGATCTGCTGCTGGCCGCGTTCTACTTCCCCGGTGTGCCGCCGGGTTCCAAGTCCGATCCCTGGAAGCGCCTGCTGAAAAATATCTGGCGCGAGGCCGCAATCATTGCGGGCGATGAGCAAATCAACGGCTGGCGTCTGCCGAACGCCCAGATTGATTTTCAGGAGATCACTGTATTCGACGAAATCCCCCCGACCATCACGCCGTTGCCCGGCAGCCAGGGCAACGCGACCGCCGAGCTGGTCGGTGAGACGCTCCAGGTGACCATCGAAGCCGACGAGGTCGGCGGTGTGTCGCGGAGTCGCTACGAAGCGGTGCTTCGCTCATTCCTCGATGTCACCGATGCCTGCGATCGTCCGACCACGCTGAGCATCGATTATCCGTCCGAGTCGCAACGCAGTTTCTGGCCGATCAGTACCGATAGCGAGGATAACTCGTTCCATGTCACCTGGACCGCGCGCGATCCCGGACCGAATCTGAACGGCAGTCAGAACCAGACCATCGCGGCCATGCGTATCGAAGTACTCGATCGTCAGCCACCGACGCTGGTGCCGCCGCCGGATATCGTCGAGATCGATACCCAGCAAGTCAGCGACCTGGGCCGGGCGGCCGTGTTTGACCTGGTCGATCTGAGTCCACAGGTCAGCAATGATGCCGATCTGCCGCTGGGCCTGGGGCTGCATGAGGTCACCTGGACGGCCATTGATGCCGGCGGCAATACCAGCCAGGCGGTGCAGATCGTCAACGTCAAGGCCTCCAATATTTCACCGGTGGCGCTGGATCAGACCGGCTCCGGCCGGCCTGATGCTGTCTCCTTCGAGCCGACGCCGATCCGGCTGCAGGGCAATGATCCCGATGGCGATCCGCTGCGTTTCAAGATTAAGGAAGTTCCCGAGAACGGCTTTTTCGTCGCGCCGCTGCACCCGTACTTTATTGAAGACTTCCGGATCGAGCAGTCGATCAGTGATACCGAGCTCGACGACCTGTGCACCAACGGGCCCGAGGCACCCAGTGGTGCCTTTGAACTCGAATTTCCGTCCGAACCCATCTATATCACCGTCACCGATCCGGGCGACACGTTTGTCGTGGATATGGGCTCGATCAACTGCAGTGCTGGTGACTCCGAGCGCTTCCAGCGCCTGGCGCGGTTCAATCCAGACGGCAGCCTGCATTCCACTGAGCGAGTGAACGGTTTCGACTTTCGCGATGTGGTTTTCGATGTCAGTAGCGGTTTTGTTGTGACCACCTCGGTCAATGGAACCGGCGAAGGGTTCATCCGGATCTACGACATCGAATTCAACCCCATTCTGGACTATGGGCTGACCAATGTGCGCGACTGGAACGGCGATTGCTCACCCATCGCAACCGGTGGCTGCGATATCGAATTTGCGAAAAGTACGGTTGTCGACGATCTCGGCCTGCTCTACCTGATGGACTTTACCGGCCGAATCTTTGCGCTGGATGCTCAGCAATACGGCCCTACCGTTTTTATCGACTACCTCAGTGATGATGTCACCAATGACGCGGCCACGTTCATGGATGCTGGATCGCTGGCCATCGATTCCAATGGATTCGTCTACGCAGCACGCAACGACCGCATCTACAAATACGAGCCGGCCTGGGTGAACAGCGAAGGTCGGGTCCTTCCCGGTGATCTTGTAGGCTGGCTGGGTCGCTGCGATATCGATCTGGCCCCGGGTGATCAGGCGGTGTGCGATGTGGCCAACCATCGCTCACTGGGCTTTTCCTGCACCGATGATATCTGCGGCGTCGACGATGCCTTCAATGAGGACGAACAAGCCCTGTGTGACGGTGGCGTGGTTCAGAACGCCCGCAAAGGTTGTCGGCCGGGGCAGTTCCGCGGCACACCCAAGGGGCTGGATGTCGCCCCCGACGGCACGATCTACGTGGCCGATTCGTTCAACGCACGCATCCAGCGTTTTACCCCCGACGGCTTCTTCGCCGGCCAGGCCAAATCCACCGGCTCGGGCTCGGGTTTCGTGATCGGCGATTTCGGCAATCCGGAGAACGTCTCGGTCAATTCCAGCCGCTTCTACATCCTGGATACGGCCACCAACCTGCTGCATATCTCGCTGTTGACACCGTTTGTTGAAATCGGTGATGACTACGCTGATCTCGTCTATCAATCCAACAATGACTTTGCCTGCGAAAACAGCGCCGACTGCATCGATTTGTTCTCGTTCCAGGTCAGCGACGGTGTGCGTGATCCTGAAACCGGTCGGCCCGAAGTCAGCGCGCCGGCCGAGGTCGAAGTCGAGGTCAGCCGCAACTTCCGCACGCCGTTTGCCACGCCGGGCATCGCTGCGGTGGTCACCGAAGACATCGCCGAAACCATCGTGCTTGATGGCAGCGATCCCGACCCGCTCGACAACCTCGCCTTCGAGGTGGTCGCAGCGCCGGTCAATGGCAGCGTTTCGATCGACGGCAACGAGGCAACCTATACACCGGATGCGGACTACTGGGGCCCGGACGAGTTCAGCTTCCGCGTCGATGATGGCAACGAGAGTTCGGCACCCGAGACGGTGCAGCTGGAGGTCATTGAAGTCAACGACGCACCCATCATCAGCGTGCCCGATGAAACGATCGATGGTGGCACCGGTTATGCCGTCGATCTGGAACTGGCCTTCCGTGACCCCGACCCGGACGAGAGCCACACCGTGGAGATCGACTGGGGCGACGGCACGGTCGAATCCGAAGGTGAATTTGACGAAGACGGCAATCCGACCGGGCCCATTCTCGGCCATGGTGGCACCGACTCCGGCCGCATCAGCGCCGAGCATGTCTTTATGGCGGCCGGCAGCAAGGACGTCGAAGTCTGCGTGACCGACCGTATGCAGCTTGATGGCAATGACGACGAGGTGCCCACGCCGGGCTTGTCGCTGACCGCCTGTGAAAACATTGCATTCTCCATTGCCGACGGCATCGACCTGGGACTCAGCGCTGAAGCGTCGACCGACGTGGCCCTGCCCGGGCAGTTCGTCAGCTATGAATTCGAGCTGGTAAACCGCCAGCCCGATGCCGGCCTCGGCCTGACCGCCACCGGCATCGAGTTGGTCATTCGGCTGCCCAACGGTTTCGATAGTGCCAGCATCACCCCGCCGCCCGGCTGCACCCGCGACGGCTACTGGCTCGACTGCAGCATCAGCAATCTGGCGCCGGGACAGTCCGCATCACTGAACGTGACCGCCGAGGTCGCGGGAGACACGCCTTCTGGCCGCCTGCTGGTTACCGAGGCCGAGGCCGGGCTCGACCAGACCCCGATCAATCCGGAGTTGTCGCTGCTGCTGACCACGCCGGTTTCACGGCCGGCCGACTTCCAGGTCGGCGCGACCGGTGACGCGCTCAAAGATGAGCCGGACGCCAATCCGGGCGATGGCATCTGCGCGTCCGTCGACGGCGTGTGTACACTGCGTGCAGCGGTCGAAGAGGCTGCAGAAAGCGCCACGCCGAAGGTTATCGCGCTGGCCAACGGGCTTTATGTGCTCAGAGACACCCTCTCAGCCGACGTGCTGCGCATTAGTGGCAACGTCTTGCTGATCGGCAATGGCCCGGACAAGACCCGTATCCAGGGTAAGCTGCAAACCTTGACAGGCACCGATCTGCGCCTGGAAAACCTGACCCTCAGCGGTCGCGGTCTGACCGCAGCCCCGGTCGACTCACTGACCGTGCGCCGCGTGCGCTTTACCGGCAACGAGAAACTCGGCAGTTTTGGCGCTGCGATCCTGACCGACGCCGCCGCACTGGATATCCGCGATACCACGTTCGACAACAATGTGACCGACGTCGACGGCGGCAGCCTGATGTGCCTTTCTTGTAGCGGCATCATGGAAAACGTGACGGTCACCGGCGGCAGCGGCGGCGGGCTGACTTTCACCGGCAGCGGGCAGGTCGACTTGCGGCATCTCACCATCGTCGGCACCGGCGGCGGATCGGGCTGGAGCTTGCCGAACGGTGCGGCGCTCCACGTCTACAACGACATGAATGTCACCATCGCCAACTCGGTCGTGGCCGGCAACTACTCGACTGGTGACGCGGTCAACTGCGCCGTGTCGGAAAACGCCAGCCTGGTCTCGCTTGGCAACAACGCCTTCGGCGACTTGACCGGCTGTGACATCAGTCCGCTGGCCAGTGACCTGAGCATCACCAACGTCCGCCTCGAAACGCTGGCCGCCGGCCTGGACGGCCTGCCGGTGCGCCGGCCGAAAGCCGACAGCCCGCTGATCGACGCCTTCGACGACGCCAGCTGCCTGGCCACCGACGCCCGCGGCCTGACCCGCCCCAGAGACGGCAACGACGACGGCATCGCCTGGTGCGACATCGGCGCGGTCGAGCGGCGCTCCGATCAGGTGTTCAGGGATCGGTTCAGGTTCTGAATCGAAATCCGAGCAGCGATCAGCGTGGGTCAAAGCGGGGGTTGCGGTTTTCGCGCTTGGCGCGCATGGCTTCGCGCTGGTTGGTGCTCATCAAAACGCCGAGCTGGCCCCAGCGCTCGCGCCGCAGGGCGCGGCGCTCGGAGCCGTGGCGGGTGGTTGTCAGCAGCCGCTTGGCGGCAGCGATGGCAGTGGGTGAACGACTGGCGATCTGGCTGGCCAGTTTAAGCGCGGCTTCGAGGGGCTCGTCATCAATGCAGGTGATCAGGTGCAGGTCCAGCGCTTCGGTGGCCGGGAATCGGCGCCCGGTCAGGGTCAACTCCATGGCGACGTCCAACGGGACCAGATCACGCAGCGTGACCGAGGCACCCATGTCGGGTATCAGCCCCCAGTCGATTTCCATGATCGAGAACTCGCAGTCGGGCGTGCTGAACCGGAAATCGCAACCCAGCGCGATCTGAAACCCGCCGCCGAAGCAGTAACCGTGAGTGACCGCAATCACCGGCATTGGAAGATCGCGCCAGGCCAGACTGAGACGCTGAAAAAGATTGGCCTTGCGAAACCACGGCAGGAATGCTCGCAGCACACTCAACGGTTGGCGCGTGACGCTGGCAAAGTCCAGCCCGGCACAGAAGGCCTTGCCTTCCCCGCGCAAAATCACTACCCGCACATCCCGTCGACGTAGCACCAGACGTGCCGCCTCGACCAGCGCCTGCATCATGGACAGATCCAGCGCATTGTATTTTTCCGTCCGATCCAGGCTGACAATCGCCAGATGATCCCGAAACTCGACCGAAACCCGGTCTCGAAGGCTTGCCATGGCTTTTTCTCCGCGTGTTGTGGTCACTGCCCATGGTGCCGGTTTTTGAGGATGATCGTTTGGAATTTGATCACCTGGTTGGTGACCAGATCGGGCCGGCAGCGGTCGATCTTCGAGTCTGCTGACTGATCGCTGGCCGGACGATGTCCGGCCAGCGTGAATCAGGATGAGTTGACGTGCCTGGCTGCAAAGGCTACTCCGGCTCTGGCGCGTATTCGCAGCTGACGTCCGGATTGAAGTCGGCAAAGATCCCATCAGGATTGTGCTTGCCGACCCAGACGTGCAACGCCCAGATGCCGAAAGGTCCGACATTCGGATTGAAATGCAGCGATCGGCCCAGAAACTGCGGCGGTTCGTCGGATTCCCACAATTCACCCGGGATGATGTATTCCACGCCGACGAACTCCATTGAGCCATCTTCAGTGGGGGAGAACAACACGACTTCCGGTCGCAGCAGGTTGAGTTGACCGTTGGCCAGCTGATCCATGTTGTGCACGTGATAGCCCATCCCGCCCATCGGGCTTTCTACGCATTCGCCGAGGATGGTGTCCCAACCGGCTGACACAGCGACATCGTAATTGAAAAATGGCATTACCACGAGCTGGAGTGCATCCAGTTGAGCCCTAACTTCGGGCGTGATGACGTCTTCCGGTTCCATGCAAGCAGGTGGTACCGATCCGAGCATTGCGAGTAACAGGCAGACCCGCTCTGATGGCGGCTCTTGCGTCTGGGCCAGCACCGGTGAACCGAACAGTCCTGCAGAAACCAGAAGGGTCGCGGCCAGGATGCCGTAGAGAAGACGGGGAAAACCGTTGTTTGGCGAGCGATATCGTGTGTTCATTGCAGTCTCCTGAAGCTTGATTGAAGGTTGTGCCAGGGGTGGGGTTTCCGCCTCCGGCACTCGCCTCAGAAGCATGCACCTCGGAATCTCGCAAAGGTTTAAGCAAGGCTCAGCGATTCATCAGGAAACTCTCAAAATGAGTGACTGCAATCGCCGGCATCGGGAGATCGCGTCAGGCCAGCGACCGACTTCCGAATTCAGACTTCTGATCTCGGAACTTCCTCTTTCATCTTTGTGTAACGGGTTGGTTGGATACTTGGGTGCTATCCCGTCAATGCATAGCGCCGGACCGTTGGTAGCATAGGTTCCTGTCAGGCGCTCGAAAGGATTCGTGATGACCAGACCCGATCGAGAACAACCCGACAACCCGCACCGTCGCCGATTGCTGCGCCAAAGCTTGATCGCTTCAGGTGTGCTGGCAGTCGGCCCTGGCCTGTGGGGCATCAATACCCAGGCCTCGCCGCGTTCGGCCCGACCGCTGAACTTGCCACGCAAAGTCAGCAATATCCCCAACCTGGCCGGCACCTTGCACGAGGTCTCGGTAGCCAATGATCCTGGCACCCGTATGCTGGTACCGCGCGGTTTTTCTGTGCGGCAGGTGGCGCGAACTGGAGAGCGGGCGGTGGCCGGTTCCGATTACCTGTGGCACGCCAACCCGGATGGTGGTGCCTGTTTCGCGATGGACGACGGTGGCTGGGTCTACGTCTCGAATGCGGAAGTCGGGGTCTGGCGCCAGGGTGGTGTGGGTGCGTTGCGTTTCGACGCGCGCGGTGAATTGATCGACAGCTATCCCATCTGCACCGGCACCACCAATAACTGTGCCGGCGGCCCGACGCCATGGGGTACCTGGTTGACCTGTGAAGAAATCGATGAGGGTCTGGTCTACGAGTGTGACCCGACCGGTCGCCAGCTGGCCGTGCCGGCGCCGGCGCTCGGGGTTTTCAAGCACGAAGCCGCCGCTGTTGACCCCGTTCACCGACATATTTACCTGACCGAGGATGTCGAGGACGGCAACCTCTATCGATTCGTCCCCGAATCTTACCCGCAAGGTGGTCGTGCCGATTTGCGCCGGGGAAGGCTGGAAGTGGCGGTGGTCGAAGGCGTTGATGTCATGTCGACCCGGTCGGTTGAATGGAGGCCAGTTCCCAACCCGATACCGCGCCTGGGCGGTGATGATCCTGCCCGTATCGAGGCGGCAACGCGATATCAGGTGCCCGATGCAGAGAAGTTCAACGGCGGCGAGGGCTGCTGGTATTTTGATGGGATTGTCTATTTCACGACCAAGGGGGATAACCGGGTCTGGGCTTTGGATACCGGTCGCAACGTACTGGACCTGATCTACGACAAGCAAAGCGATCAGGCCTTCAATCCGGGTATTGATGACGTCGACAACCTGACCGTCTCTGCCGGCGGAGACGTGCTGGTTGCCGAAGACGGCAGCGAGATGCGACTGGTGGTCGTCGGACCGAACGTCAAGCCGTTCGAGCTGGTCAACGTGATCGGCCAGCGCGAATCCGAAATCTGCGGCCCGGCATTCAGTCCTGACGGCGGGCGCCTCTACTTCAGTTCGCAGAACGGTCCTGCCGGTGATCATACCGACGGTCGAATCTACGAGCTTCGCGGGCCGTTCTTTATCGACGCCTGAGCCGCTTACCGCCCTTGCATTCAAGTCTGACGCCTGTCTGATACCGGGGTTTTATGCCAGCGTTCAGGTCGAACCGCTTCATGGACATTCCTGATCCTGATGGTCGATCTGTTGTCGACCAGCCATTTCGCATTCGCGTCGAAGTCGAGCGACGCCGGTTCGGTTCAGAAATGCTACCTGATCGCCGGCAACTCCGACGCTCTGTCGTTCACGCCATCGGGGGAATCGTCATCTCAGCTTAATCAGAGAGTCACGGCGACTAAATCTGCGTTCCCGATACTGGAGAAATTCGTTTTCCAGTCGGGAGAGATCCATGATTCGTTTTATGTTCGTCGCACTTTTCGGTTTGAGCATCACTGTAATGTCGCCCTCGTCGTATGCTCAGGAGTCGTCAGGCACGTTGCAGGGGACCGTGACCAGTGCCGATGGCGAGTTCCGCTTTGAAGGCGCGCGGGTGCGGATCTTGAGCACGGATCGACGCACCTCTACCGATCGCAGCGGTCGATTCAGCTTCCCTGGTGTCCCGGCCGGCTCTTATGAGATCGAAGTGTCCTACGTCGGCCTGCCCAGCCAGACTGAATCGGTCATTGTGCAGGCTGATCAGACTGTCCTGGTCGACATCGCGCTGGGTGATGCCGACCAGCTCGATCGCATGATAGTGGTGGGTCAGTCTGCGGTTCAGAGTGCTTCGCTGGCAAGAGAACGCAGCGCGCTGAACAACGTCAATGTGCTTTCGGCTGACGCCATCGGTCAGTTTCCGGACAACAACGTCGCCGAAGCGCTGCAGCGGGTGCCAGGTCTGTCATTGGAACGTGATCAGGGGGAAGGTCGCTTTGTGGTCATTCGCGGTGCCAACGCCAACTTCAACACGACCACGATCAACGGACTTCGCATTCCTTCAACGGCCGATGACAATCGTGGCGTGAACCTGGATGTAGTGTCCTCGGATCTGGTGGAGAGTGTCGAGATCAGCAAGTCTCTGATGCCCTACCAGGATGCTGACGCCGTGGGCGGAAACATCGAAATCAAGACACTCAGTGCGTTCGACCTGGGCAATACGATCAGCGGCCGGATCGAAGGCAGTCACAATGAGACGCTCGATCAGACCAGCCCGCGTTTGGGTCTGACCGGGACACGCTTGTTCAGTATCGGCGGTGGGAAAAACAATCTGGCCTTGTCCGGCTCGGTCAACTACTTCGATCGCGAGTTTGCTGTCGATAATGTCGAGGGCGGTGAGTGGCCGCTGGTCGAGGCGCCGGGTGGCGGTGAGTTCCGCTCACCGGAATCGGCAGAACAGCGGGACTATCAGCTGGCCCGTAAACGCATCGGTGGCGTGTTCAATGTCGAATTCCGGTCTGATTCGGGCAGTGAGTACTTCCTGCGCACGCTATACAGCGAGTTTGCCGATAATGAAGTCGAGCTTGAGCATGAATACCTGTTCGAGGACGCAACGCCGGTTCGGATCGACAATGATTCGGGCCTGTTTACCGATGGCGAAGTCGAACGCCGCGGCAAGGAAACCACGGCCACGCGCGAAGTGTTTTCCGTGCTGGCAGGTTCCGAGACCCGGTTGGGGCCGTGGGACCTGGACTACCAGGCCGGCTATGCCGAGGCCAGCACCTCCGAGCCATTTTCGCTGGGCACAGCGCTGATCGCCGAAGGTCTGGACATCGGCTATGACCTTGGCGGTGACCGTCGTCGGCCTGACCTGTTCGGGACTGATCTCGATCAGCTTGAAAATCTTGAAGCCTACGAACTGGATCTGGTCGAGCTGGAAAGCGATCAGGTTGAGGAAGAGGAAGTTTCTCTGGAGTTCAACGCTGGCCGCTTCTACGCCTGGGGCGACCGTCCGGGGCAGCTTCAATTCGGTGCCAAGGTACGGCTGCGCGACAAGGCTAACGATGCCAACAATCGCAATTTCGAGGATTTGGGTGGTGACTTCACGCTGGCCGACCTGGTCGGCTCGTCGCCGCGCGACTATCCGTTGGGCCGCTTCGGACCGTATGTCGACACCCGGCGTCTGCGCGAGTTCTATTTTGCCAACCGCGACGGTTTCGAGACCAATCCCGCGGACTTTCTTCTCGACAGTGAGGGTGAAGACTACTCGCTGGAAGAAAACATCTATGCCGCCTACGTGATGTCCGATCTGTCGCTGGGTTCGCTGGATCTGGTCGCCGGCCTGCGCATCGAGCACACTGACCAGTCGCAGCGTGGATTCCGGGCGATTGTCAACGAAGACGTTGAAGATGGCTTGCCGACCATCGAGCCGGTGTCGGCCAGTAGCCGCTACACCGACTTCTTCCCCAATCTGCAGGCGCTGTATCACATCAATGATGAGTGGCAGTTGCGCGGTGCCCTGACCCGTACCATGGCTCGGCCCGGGTTCGAAGATGGCGGTGCCCGCCAGCTGATCGAAATCGAAGGGGGTGACCGCGTCGCCGAAATCGGCAATCCCGACCTCGAGCCGTTCTACTCCAACAATGTCGACCTGGAAATCAGCTACTACGGAGCCGACGAACTGATCGTGGCATCTGCCGGCGTGTTCTACAAGGATATCGAAGACTTCTTTCTGACAACCGACATCGCCGGACAGACACCTTGGGAAGACTTCGACGAGGTCGCAACGGTGATCAACGGTGGCTCGGCCGAGCTGTACGGTATTGAACTGAGCTATGTGCAAAAGCTGGGTTTCCTGCCCTCGCCCTGGGACGGTTTGCTGCTGATAGCCAACTACACCCATGTCGATTCCAAGGCTGATGTACCGTTCCGCAGTTCAGGCATCCCGCTGCCGCAACAATCGGACAATATCGCCAATCTTGCCCTGGGCTATGACGGTGACGAATTGTCCTTGCGCCTGGCAATGAATTACCGCGGCAAGTACTTCGACGAAATAGAGGACCCCGAAGATCCCTCACAGGATCGCTACGTCGACGATGAGCTGCGCCTGGACTTCACTTCCGAATATCGAATCACCGACAACTGGACGGCGATCTTCAACGTCTCGAACATCACCGATGAGGTGTTCTACGCCTATCTGGGCAACCGTGATTTCGCCAACCAGTACGACGAGTTCGGTCGGAGCTACGAACTGGGACTGCGATTTCGCTACTGAGCGGCGGTTCTCCGCACCGCGCCAACGGACTGCTTTGGCGGCAACTGACTGGTCGCAAGGTCTTTTTCGAGCGAACTTGGCTGATCATCGCTGTCGGAATGTTCAGCCTGGTCAAGATCGGTCACTTCGCAGGATGCCCACTTGATTGCACATCGGTGGCCACATTGATCGACTGTTCTGAGTGCATCAGGCAAGGCCAGGTCAAGCGCCTCAAGCAATTCACTGTAGGCCTGGCAATGGCATTCGCAATCGCCATCACCGGGCTCCTGGTTGGCCTGGACGGATGAGGCCAAAAGCACCACGCAGAGGATCGCGAACCAGGGGTGGATAATTGATGCGGGTGATGCCATGACTGATATTCTCCCGATAGTGATGAGTCTTCAATGCTGAGTCCTCTTCCCTCGATACGCTAGCTGGCCTGGTTAGAGCTCGCACTCTAAACTCGAGATCGTCCTGCAGGTTGTGGATAGAAGCTACACTGATGGTCAAATTTCCAAGGACCCATCTGATGAAAACCCTTGCTTTCTACCTGATTGTTTCAACAGTGCTTCTGAGTGTCTCGGGGTGTCAGTCATCTGATACCACTGAACAGACCGAGGTTCCATCGAATAGTTATCAGGAATCCCTTGACAAGGCGCGGGCGGTCGAGGAGGACGTTCTGGAGGCGGCCGAACGTCAGCGTCAGGCTATCGAGGAGCAAGAGGGCGGTTGACTACTGCTCGAATTTGTCGGCAAATACCGGGTCGCCAATTGGTTCGAGGGTCAACTCGGACCGAGAAAATCGGCTGGGAAGATGTCAACGACGGTCGCCCCATTGGCGACTGCCGGACCGGCTCTGCAATGTCACATCAGCAGCCATCGCCTGGCCACAGGCAATAAAGATCAGTCCAGAGAACCAGTGGTTTTTCGTGGTCTGTCCTCCCGAAATGCGGCTACCTCAGTATCCAAAGTTGTCATTGTTTGGTCAAGCATGAATTCAGTGGCAGAAATCGGCAACAAATCTCGAGCTTATAGATCAAGAGGCCAAGATTCCTTTCGGCCCAATGTGCTGTCCCATGGGGGTGGGCAGTTTTTGCTGATTGCGGTCACCGGGCGACGTTGGCCTGGATGACCGGCGGATTAATCGGAGGACTTATCATGAATCTGAACAAACGTTTTTTGCAGCTCGAAATGATTACGATGCTTTTCTTTTCGCTGTTTCTGGTATCAACATTGGCGTTGGCAGAAGGCAACGAAGAGTCCGGCCCGGAGCGTGTTCAAATCACGAATCCCGATGAGTTGGAGAGGCTGGGCTACCCTCGCGACGCGGACAATGTCTGGAAGCGGGTACACGATGAGCCGTTGGCCGATCGCTCTACCATGAGCGAAGAAGCCCGCGAGGCCACCCTGGGCGGAGGACTGACACGAAGGACTGCCTATAGTGGATTCGAATTCGTGCCGTTGACCAACACTGTTGAATATGTCAAGGGGCCTTCCTTCCTGGTATTCAATGGTGCGCTTACCAGTATCCAGGATACGCCAGCTACGTTTGAGGTCCAGCTCCAAATGCCTGATGGATCAACCTGGGAATGGCTGGATATTCTCGGATCACATGATTCGCCCGGAGATGAACTCCGGATAACGGTGTTGTCGCGGTGCAATGCCGGTCTTTTTGAAGCAGCCAACCCGACCGAAACTGTGCTGGCCAGTTCAACCATTACAGACCAGGGTGGAGCGTTCGTACTGGGTCCGGCAGTGGGCGGCGAGTTGATTGACAATGATCTGTGCACCTACCATGTTCGAGCAGTGTTCTGGACAGATACAAATGCGCCGGGCATTCTGATGCAGTTGATCAAGGTTAGAGCGGAATACGATATCCCGGCATCACTGGCACCCCTGGTTTTCCAGGATCGATTCGAAGGGGCTTGAATCGGTTATTGACGGCCTGTCGACTTGGCTGTTCAGTGAGTTTGCAGTTGCTCTGACAGGACCATCAGTCTGTGCCTGAGAGGATCGGAGGCGGCGAGTTCATTGGGTGGAGTTGGTCCAATCGGAGCCAGAACTTCCTGGGCTGCCGCTGAATCTCCGGTCGCAAGCATCAATTCAGCCAGGCCGATGCGCGCTTTCAGAATCTGATGATGCAGGGGAGCGAACTGCTCGACGCTGATTGCCAGGGCCTGCTCGTACAAGGCCCTGGCAGTCGACGGATTCGGTTGCTGCGCCAGTGCTTCAGCAAGCTCGATGGCAATGCGCGCTGTGGCCGGGTCATCAGGCCCGGGATTTTCACGAGTCGCTTCATAGGCGTCCTGAATCATTGCCAAACCCTGGGGATCATGATCTCGCTGCCATTTGAGCTGACCCAGAATCGAGAGCAAGCTGCTGACGCGAAGATCTGATTCACCATAGTGTGCTCTGGCTCGCTCCAATGAAGATGTCAGAACGCTTTCTGCTTCAGTGTAGGCTTGTTGGAGCATCAGGCACCGGCCCAGATTGGTAGCCACGGCAATATGAAACGGGTGGTCCTGTCCCACTGAGCTTTCGATCAGACTGATTGATCCGCGCAGATAGGTCTCAGCCTGATCCAGTCGCCCGATACTCATGTTGAGAAAACCAAGATTGTTCAAGGGACCTGCTCGAACGGTCGCATTGTCGGATTCAGGAAATGCTTCTTGAATTGTCAACGATTCGGCAAAGGCGTCAATTGCCTCCACCCGCTTGCCCTGAGATGCCAGCACTGTCCCCAGATTATTGAGTCGCTGAGCCATCAACAAGTGAGGGCCGGTAAAAATGTTTTCGCTGAGTGCAATAGCTTCGCGGAGTACGGATTCCGCCTGCTCCAACTTGCTTTGCCTTCTGAGAAGAACCCCATAGTCGGTCAAGGCCGTTGCCAATTGATAATGCTCGCCGCGTGAGCGAGATCGCATTACCGACAGCGCTTCCTTGTAATACGCTTCGGATTCTTCCAATCGACCGGCGCGCTGGAAGGTTCTGGCCGTGCTGGACAGGCCAGAACCCAGTGCTGCGGCATCGCTTGACTGGCGCTCGATCTCCAGGGCTTCCAGATGAGCATCAATGGCTTCATCCCAGAGGAACCGCCCACTGGCAGCAAAACCCAGAGCGTGAAGTGCCTCAGCCAGCATGATGCTGTCGCCTGTGCCGCGCAACGCGGTCGTCGCACGCCGGAGTTCATCGATGGCCAGATCGAGTTTATCCAGATAGTGCAATGCCTGACCATGAAGCAGTCGAAGGGAGCCGAGATCATGGCTGCTGCCAGCATTCCTTGACTGATGTTGTTCTATCGCTTCGGCCGTTATCTTTCTGGACTCGTCAGTCATTCCAACATTAAGCAGCAATTCACCAATCAGAATCAGCATGTCTTGCTGCAGTTCAGGCTGACCGTCAAACTCGGTTTTGGCCATCTCCGCACCCCGTAGCAGCAATTCTCGGGTCGTCGGCACGCTTTCTCTAGGTTGCCCATGGCGGGCATTTTCGAAAAGACCGGTAACGAATTCATTGAGAACGTTGGCGCGTTTCAACTCGGATTCTGCGGTGATCTGAGACATCCTGGCCTCCCGTGCCTGCCATAGCGCAATGGCTGATCCGAAAATCAATGCAAGCGCAATGGCTGACAACGCTGTTGCAGGCAGCAAATGGCGGCGGATCCATTTGGAAGCTCGATAGCCGCGACCACCTGCTCTTGCGGAAACCGGTCTATGCGTCGACCATCGTCGAAGATCAGTCTGAAGCAGGGCCACGTTTTCATAACGATCATCCGGATCATGCGCCATCGCTTTCAGGCAAATCGCATCCAGGTCCCGGTCCACTTCCGAGTTGAATTTTGACGGTGCCAAAATGGCGTGGTCCGCGGAGTCCCGGTCAAAGAAAAGACGGGTGATCGTATCGCCCGAGCGGATGCGGTGGCGACAAAGCAATTCGTAAAGTACGGCACCAAGGTTATAGATGTCCAACGACGTTGCGGGTGAGGCACCGCGAAACTGTTCGGGTGCGCAGTATCCCGGTGAGCACAGGAGATTGCCGCTGTCGGGCTTGCGTTCACTGGTAGCGTTGACCAGTGTTGCGATTCCAAAATCAACCAGCTTGACCTGGTCATCATCCGTAACCAGAATGTTTCCGGGCTTGATGTCGCAATGGATGATCAGTTGGCGATGAGCAAAATTCACCGCATCGAGAACTTGATGAAAAAGGTCTATGCGCGCTTCAATATCGAGGCTGAGCCTTTCGGCATGGTCTGTGATCGGAAGACCGTGAACCAGTTCCATGACCAGGTAGGGGATTTTTTCTTCGTCGATTCCTCCATCGATCAGGCGGGCGATATTGGGGTGCTCAAGCCGTGCAAGTATGCGGATCTCCTCAATCAACTGCTCACGTGCCATCTCATGGCTGGCCGGCGGTAACAGTTTGATGGCAACTTCCTTTTCAAACCGGCCGTCGGCGCGCGTGCCACGCAGTACTACCGCCATGCCGCCGCGACCGATTTCTTCCAGCGCCCGCCAGGGTCCGAGGGTACGGCCCGAATAATTTGTCGCCTGGCGGGTTGGGGCATTATTCGAGAAAATCTCGCCAGCCAGTACCTGAAACGTCTGATCGAGCAACCTGGGATCCTTGCAATCCCGAACTTGAAGCATCCTTGTCACCATATCGACAACGACGTCAGTGTCCTTCAGATTGTCAAGTTTGCGCTCATCAGGGGGCAGCAAGCTCAGCTCATCATAGAGGTCGCAAATTCGCTGCCATTCGTCGGCGCTGAACACGGATGTATTCACTGAAGAGATTCCTTATCTCGTCCCACCGATTGTCGTTCTCATCATTGCCGCTGCAGTCGGGCGTGAAGGTAGGACCTGGCCCGATCCCACTCGCGCCAAGCAGTGCGCGGCGACATTTCCATCAAGGTGGCGATTTCCTCCACGCTCAATCCGGCGAAAAACTTCAGTTCAACAAGCTCACGCTGACGGGGTGCCATTTTCTCCAGGTCGTTCATCGCTTGCTCCAGATCGAGAAGTTCATCGGCGGTGCGTGCAATGGAAATATCTGCTTTGTCCAGAGTAACCGCCTGGAGATCCCCGCCGCGTTTGGTGGTCTGGGTGGCTCTGGCCTGATCCACGATGATCTGACGCATGGCGCGTGCCGCCAGCGCGAAGAAGTGCCGATTTCCCTCCAGATCCAGCTTGTTTGCCTGACACAATTTCACATAGGCTTCCGATACCAGTGCTGTTGGAGTCAGCGTTTGGCCGTGTGGCAGGCGCCGCAAACTCGCGCGCGCCTGCCGTTTGAGCTCGTCGTAAACGCGCTCGAATGCCAGGTTCAATTTGTCAGCGTCAGGGTCACGGTCCATCGGCATAGGTCCGAATCAGGCCACAAGTCCGGCCCCAGGAGTGTCTGAATATCTCGTCCCGATCAAATATTCAGATTGAACAATCCGACAATTCCAAAGATGATCAGATAAATTGCGACAATGAAATTCAGCAGCTTGGGCATGATCAGAATCAGGATCCCTGCAATCAGGGCCAGCAGGGGCATCAGTTGGAAGTGTAGTGTCATGATACGTCTCCTCAAGATTGATTGGGACACTTACCATCAATCAGCCCCGCAATCCTGTCAAGCGCTATTCGTGCTTCTTCTGATCAACGAATTCTAGAATAAACATATGAATCAGATAGTTAGCGTGGATGTTGTTATTGTTGGCGCAGGTGCTGCAGGGTTGATGTGCGGTCTGACCGCCGGGCAGCGAGGCCGCCGGGTTCGGGTGCTTGATCACGCCAACAAGGTGGGCAAGAAAATCCTGATGTCCGGGGGCGGGCGGTGTAATTTCACTAATATGTATTGTGCTCCGGAGAATTTCCTCTCGGCCAATCCGCATTTCTGCAAATCCGCCCTGAGTCGTTATACGCCATGGGATTTCATTGCACTGCTGGAGCGCCACGATGTGCCGTATCACGAGAAAACGCTCGGGCAGTTGTTTTGTGACCGGTCGTCGAAGGACGTCGTGCGCGTGCTGATGACCGAGTGTGAAGCGGCCGGAGTGGTTGTGCAAACCCATTCCCCGGTGGAGATCGAACAGTTGGGGCCTCCTCACCGGTTGGTTTGCAATGGCGAGGTCATCGAGTGCGAATCGCTGGTCATTGCTACCGGGGGCTATTCCATTCCACGGATGGGGGCGACCGGGTTCGGGTTCGACCTGGCCCGGCAGCTGGGTCTGAAGCTGCAACCGACCCGGGCTGCCCTGGTGCCGTTTGTGCTGGAAGGTCGCAAACTGCGGCAGATCGACGGGCTGGCCGGGGTGTCGCTGGACACTTTCAGCCAGACCGGAGAGGGCGGGTTTCGCGAAAGCATCCTGTTCACGCACAAGGGCCTGAGTGGTCCGGCCATGCTCCAGGTTTCGTCCTATTGGCAGCCGGGCGAGCCGGTTTCGATTGATCTTCTTCCTGATCTGGACGTCAGCGGCTGGTTGGGTCGGATGCGCCTTGAGCGGCCACGATCAAGCCTGAAGAATCTGCTTGCCGAGCATCTGCCGCGCCGGGTCGTACAGCGCTGGTGTGAACTGTGGCTGGAAGATAAACCCATGGCCGAAGTCAGTGATGCCGGTATTGCGCAGGTCGAGTCGGTTCTCAAGCCCTGGCGGTTGTGGCCGTCGGGTACGGAAGGCTATGCGACCGCCGAAGTGACGCTGGGCGGAATCGACACCGATGCCCTGTCATCAAAAACCATGGCCTGCACCGTTTTTCCTGGCTTGTACTTCATCGGTGAGGTCGTGGATGTCACCGGGCACCTGGGTGGGCATAATTTTCAATGGGCCTGGGCGTCCGGTGTGGCTGCCGGTCAGGCGGTGTGAGCTGGCGCGGTCGTGGTCTGCAGGCGTTACAATCGCGTTCTGCTTTTTATGACCATTCGTTGCATCACCCATGAAAATCCCCAAACGACTGCAACCGCTGGCCGATGACGGCCTGATTGACGAAGTGCTTGCCGAATTGAAAAGCGGCAAGGAGGCCGACGTCTTTGTCGTTCGCTGCGGCAGTGAGCGACGTTGTGCCAAGGTGTTCAAGGAGGCCAACAAGCGCAGTTTCAAGCAGGCGGTGATGTATCAGGAAGGCCGCAAAGTGCGCAACACCCGGCGCGCCCGGGCGATGTCGCGAAAGACCAGTTATGGTCAGAAAGAGCAGGAAAAGATCTGGGTCAATGCCGAAGTGGATGCGCTCTACACGCTGTCGGCGGCCGGGGTCCGGGTCCCGCGTCCGCAGGCGTTTGTCGATGGTGTTCTGCTGATGGAGCTGATCACCGATGCCGAGGGCCGGGTTGCTCCACGCCTGGACGGCATGGTGCTGGACGCTGATACGGCCCGGAATTATCACGACCGCCTGGTGACCGAGGTCGTTCGGATGCTCGCGGCCGGGTTGATCCACGGCGATCTGTCAGAGTTCAATATCCTGATTGACGAGCACGGGCCGGTGATCATTGATCTGCCCCAGGCGGTCAATGCCGCCGCCAACAATTCGGCGGCGATGCTGCTGGTCCGGGATGTCGATCGTCTGCGTCGCTGTTTCGGGCGCTTTGCCCCGGATCTTCTGGACACCGACTACGGCAAGGAGATGTGGGCCCTCTATGCCGCTGGCCGACTGCAGCCTGACACTCGCCTGACCGGCCGTTACGTGCCTGAAAAGTCGGACGTCAACCTGACCGAACTCATGGGCATCATCGATGCGGCGCGCGAGGAGGAACTCGAGCGCCGCGAGCGATTGCATGCTGAAGAAAACGGTGAGACTCCGGATTACTGAGGATTGATCTAATTGTTCGCCGTTGCTGTGATCACGGGACGGCGGTTTCAATGAATTCGACCAGATCATCGCGGTACTGACGCAGCGAGTCGGCGTGCAGGTACATCATGTGGCCGGCCGGGTAGAGGTCGTAGCGAATACGCTCGCGGGCCTCGGCTGGAATATCGAGATGGCGCAGGTAGTAGTTGGTAGCGCTGAACGGCGTGGCCAGGTCATAGTAGCCTTGCTGGATGTGCAGATGCAGGCCCGGGTTCATGGTCATCGCACGGGCCAGGTCGGGCAGCAGATTGACTGCCACCTGGTTGCGGCCATCGGGATCGCGGTGGGTCCATTCCCAGTCCAGTGGCCAGGCGGTGGTCTTGTACTCTTCGTCACGACCGAACTCGAGATCATTGTGCAGGTAATCGAAAAACGCCGCGGTGTAGGCCGGGCCGACCGCCGGAAAAAAGGGGTCGTAGTCCATCGTCTCGCTCAACGGGTTGATCGCCGGCCCGATGAAGCGTGAATCGATGCGCCCGGCAATCAGGCGATCATCGCGTGCCAATTCCTGAAGGAACTGGCGGTGGGAGACCCGCAGATCGGCCCTAAGCCAGTAGTCGGTGGTCGTGCCGGTGTAGCGGGCCAGTTGTTCGGCAATCCGCTGCTTGCGATCCGGTGCGATGACATAGCCTGCCGTCAGTGCCGGGAGGTAGTCGTTCATCGCGAATTCCTCGACCTCGGCCAGATACCCTTCCAGATCGGCCGGCCGGTTTTCAAGGCGTTCGTGATACCAGGCCGTGGCGGCAAACGCGGGCAGAAACAGTGCGTGCGGAAGATCGAGTCCGCCGCCGTCGCGTCCGGCGGCGGTATCGATGATCGGCGAGACCAGGATCAGGCCGTTGAGGTTCATGCCATGACGGTTCTGCAGATGGTGGGCCAGGCCCGCTCCGCGAATGCCGCCGTAGCTCTCGCCGAGGATGAACTTCGGCGAGGCCCAGCGGCCGGTTTCGGTGATGTACTGGCGGATGAATGCCGCCACCGACTCGATGTCCTGATCCACCCCCCAGAATTCCTTGCCTTCGGCCTCGCCCAGCGGCTTGCTGAAGCCGGTACCGACCGGATCGATCATGACCAGATCAGCCACATCGAGAACGCTGTACTCATTGGCTACACGCCGGGCTGGCGGGGGAGCCGCGTAGCCGGCGTCGTTGACCAGCACGCGTTGCGGGCCGAGTACACCCATGTGCAGCCACAGTGATGAGGAACCCGGGCCGCCGTTGAAGGCGAACAGGATCGGGCGTTCAGCGGCCGAGTGATCGCCCTGGCGCAAATAGGCGGTGTAGCCGAAGCGCGCCACGGGCTTGTCGTCCTTGTGCATGATCAGCCAGCCGACCGTGGCACTGTAATCCACGTTCTGTCCGCCGATGCGAATGCGATGCTCAGTCGTGGATTGCCGCGCTTCGGGCGCGCTTTCGGACTTTTCGGGTTCGTGATCGTCGGCCCAGGCTGGCAGCCCGGACGCGATGGTGATGAGGCAGGCAATCAAAAGGGGCAACAGGCGCATGTTTCTATCTCAACAGTAAGATCGTGGAGAAATAGTACCCCAAAGTTCGTTTCACCAGCCGCGCGTGCCCGGACCACCCTTGAACGGCCCCTTGACCCAGGACATGATCCAGCCACCATAGAAATCACCTTCCTGCGGCCTGACGCGTTCGTCGTTGACAAAGCAGGCCTCGACCCGGCCGGCATAAAAGGAAAGATGATTCTTGATGACCGGGTCGACCGGATTCGAGTAGGACCAGGCGACATCTTCGATCAGGCCGTTGACCGTGCGCAGATGCCAGTATTTGGCCTGGCCTTTCCATTCGCAGAATGTGCGTGTCGGGCTGGGCTCCAGATGATCGAAATCGACGTCTTCAGGTGGAAAGTAGAAACATGGCGGATGCGAGGTCTCCAACACGCGAACACCCGATTGGGTGGCGGCAATCAACTTGCCCTCCTGTTCGACCTTGAGCGACCAGTCCACCCGTTCGATACGCGGCGGACGTGGATAATCCCATACCGATTCCTGCTTCATCTCAGCCCTGTTCGAGTAGACGGCGCAGGTCGATGACGGCGGCGTTGGCGCGTGCAATGTAGTTGGCCATCACCAGTGAGTGGTTGGCGGTGAGACCGAAACCGCCGCCATTGAGGACGATCGGGCTGCGGATGGGGCGCTGACTGGCCTCGAGTTCGCGAATGATCTGGGCAAAACTGGCTCCGGCGGTCTTGTTGGCGAGTACGGCCTCGAAATCGTGCTCAATGGCCTTGAGGAAGTGGATCAGGGCCCAGGTGGTTCCGCGTGCTTCATAAAAAACGTTGTCGATTTCCAGCCACGGCGTCTTGACCTGGACTTCGGACCCCAGGTTGCCGCTGGGGTGAGCGATCGGATCACCGGTCAGGTCGGTGTTGCGGCGGCTCTCGCCGATGCTTGCCGACAGTTGCTGACCAATATTTCCGAGCCGCTTTTCGACCTGGGACAGGTATTCCCGAAGATTGTCGGCGCGATCATAGAAGCGTGCATCGGTCGGGTCCTGGTTGCCGAGACGATCGAGGTAGCCGGACAGCGCCTCGATGCCCTTGCGGTACTCCCCCTCGGTTGACGGCAAAAGCCATGATCCGTAGTCAAAACTGAACTGCGGATCGGCAATTGCCAGGTCGCTGTCCTCGGACGACTGGGTCTGTGATCGGCTGAAGTCATTGCGCATCGTACGAGCCAGGTCGCGTGCCTGAAAGATCACCCCAACCTCCCAGGATGGCATATTGTCCAGAAGTACCCAGGGCGGCATGACATCGTTCTGCAGGTAGCCGCCGCGCTTGTCGAGGAGGGTCTCCATGACCTCGATCAGGGTGGCGGTGGTGACATAACCGGTGCGCATTTGATGACCGGAAGCCTCGGCACGGGCCTGGGCTCTGGTGACGACATCGAAGCGCTCGGGCTCATGATCCACATAGATCATGATCGCAATGCAGATCACGATCAGACCGAGCACGCTCACAGTGACGATCCGACGCCAGCCGGTACCGATCAATCGGTTCAACCATTTCATGATGCCTGCTCCTCTCAAGGGCTGACGGGGCCGTACCCGGTAATCAGGAATTTTACGGTTCTATTGTCTGATGGTGCCGTTTCGGTCTCGTTTCAAGGTGTCGCAAGACGCTCGAATGGTCATCAGCCTGCTTGCAGTGCCACGATGGAGACGTACATGATCTGAACAAGTGCAATGACCAGGATCAGGGCAACCGGGTAGACCGACGAATAGGCCACGATCGGCCGTTCCGAGGAGTCGGTTTCGGCAATGACATTCAAACCCGGAGTAAAGGTCATGCCGCCGCAAATGACGCCAAAGCCAAAGCCCTTGATCTTCAGGTTGCCGAAGGCAAGCCCGATCAGAATGACAAGAAAAGTGATCAGCAGCTCTGTTCGGCGAAAAAAGAACTCGATGCCGATCAGGTCTTCAACTCCGTTCATGATGTCCTGATTTGCCGCCAGAGGCGGCTTTTTGGATTACATACTCGATCAGGCTTGCGCCCGCCTGTTGATGGTAGCCCGATTTCGTGATTCGTCGCCGGTCTGTCCGGATTTCGAACTGAATTGATTTGATGGACCAGTTTCCCGACCCATTCCGCTTACCGACTACAAGCAATGAGGTTTTTGGGTGGCGGTGGCAACATCGGGCGTCGCGTCAATGGACGCGACGCCTGATTCCTTTTGGGGTTCTGCAATGACCTGAAGGTCTTGACCATGTCTCGGAACGACCATTAATCTTCTTCGTGTTAGATTGGCTTTCCATCTCAGCGAGCTCCAGATCGGTCGGGATTCAACCGTACCGAGCTTCAACAGGGAGAGAAATCGTGTCAGCTAAAGGCAAAGTGTCACAGCTCTTGCGCAGCGCCGACATCGAAATTGGCGGCGCGAGGCCCTGGGATATCCAGATTCACGACAAGCGGCTTTATCAGCGTGTGCTCGCCGAGGGTACTCTGGGCGCCGGTGAATCCTACATGGATGGCTGGTGGGACGCCGATCAGCTCGATGAGCTTTTTGCCCGCGCGCTGCGTATTCGATTTGATCGACAGATCAGACCGTCGTCGATGCTGGTTCAGGTTCTGTTGAGCCGGATTGCCAATTTTCAGGATCGCCGGCGATCACATCGCGTTGCTGTCCAGCACTACGACCTCTCGAACCGACTTTACCAGGCCATGCTCGGGCCGACCATGCAATATACCTGTGCCTATTATGGTGCTGGCGGGGATCAAAAGACCCTCGACCAGGCCCAGCGGGCCAAGCTCGAACTCATCGCCCGCAAGCTGCTTCTTGAGCCCGGGATGCGCGTGCTCGAACTCGGCGGCGGCTTCGGTGAGCTCTCCCGTTACCTGGCTGCCGAGCATGGTTGTGAGGTAGTCAGCTACAACATCAGTCGTCAGCAGGTTAAATACGCGCGCGGCATCTGCGAAGACTTGCCCGTCGAAATCAGGCTGCAGGACTATCGCGAGGCGGCCAGCCTCAGGAAATCGTTTGATCGGGTGGTCAGCATCGGGCTGATGGAACATGTCGGACCGAAGAACTACCGCGGTTTTTTCGAGCTGGCCAGGTCGCGTCTCAAGCCGGGGGGGCTGGCGCTGATCCACACCATCGGGGGCAACAAGAGCCGCACCATGGCCGATCCGTGGATTACCCGGTATATCTTTCCGGGCGGCGTCATTCCCTCGGAGGCGCAGCTGACGCGTGCCAAGGAGAATCTGTTCATTCTTGAGGATTGGCATAATTTCGGCCCGGACTATGACCGCACGCTGATGGCCTGGGAGGCGAACTTCGTTGCTGCCTGGCCCGAACTGAAGGAGCAGGAAGGTCTCGACGAACGCTTTTACCGGATGTGGCGCTATTACCTGCTCAGCTCTGCTGGCGCATTCCGGACGCGCGGTCTGAACCTCTGGCAGATGGTACTCAGTCGCGGTGACATACCACGCTACGTGCCGGTACGATGAGCGAACAGGCATGGGACGAGCATCGATCGCGGGTTGATGCGATTGCCAGGTCGCTTTCGGATTCAACCGGCCCGGTCCGCCTGCGCAAATCCACCAGCAATCTTTTTCGTCCACGCGAGGATGCAGGACGCACCGAGCTCGATGTGGCCGAACTGAACCATGTGATCGAGATCGACGCAGCGGCCGGCATCGCCGAGGTCGAGGGCATGACGACCTATGCCGACCTGGTGGATGCGACCCTGCCGCACGGACTTGCACCGGCCATCGTGCCGGAGCTCAAGAGCATCACGATTGGCGGGGCCATGACCGGTGTTGGCATCGAGTCGGGCGCTTTCCGCTACGGGCTGGTCCACGATACGGTCCACGAACTTGACGTGCTGGTCGCCGATGGTCGGGTGTTGACCTGTTCACCGACCCAGCGTCCCGAGCTCTTTTTCGGTTTTCCAAACTCCTACGGCAGCCTCGGCTATGCGACCCGCGTTCAGGTCGGACTGATCCCGGTTACGCCGTACGTTCGACTCGAGCACGCACGCTACAGCAGTGCCGATCAACTGTTCGCTGCGATCGGCGAGGAGTGTGCTCAGCCGACCTGCGCCTATCTTGACGGCGTGTACTTCGGTCCGGACGATTTCGTCCTGACCCGGGCCCATTTCGTCGACGCGCTGCCAGCCGGCGAGCAGGCAGGCGATTACACCTGGATGCGCCAGTACTGGCGGAGCCTGCGCGAACGTCGCGAAGATTATCTGACCATTCACGACTACCTGTGGCGCTGGGATACCGACTGGTTCTGGTGCAGCAAGAACGTCGGTGCTCATCTTGCGCCGGTCCGGCTACTGCTGGGACGCAAGCGCCTGTCGAGCGTGACGTATCAGAAAATCATGCGCGCCAGCCACCATCCTCCGCTTAGCTGGGTGTCGAGCTTGCGTCCACGCACCGAGTCGGTTATCCAGGATGTGGATATCCCGATTGCCAATGCGGCCCGGTTCCTGGCCGATTTCGAGGCCGGCATCGGCATTCGCCCAGTCTGGATCTGTCCGTTCATCGTCCCGGACGGGCGCTTTTCCCTGTTCCGACTGCGAACCGACACGGCCTATATCAACTTCGGATTCTGGGATATGGTCCGATCGAACGAGCCGGACGGTCACTACAATGCGCTGGTCGAAGGACTGGTCGCGCGTCACGGCGGCAAGAAGAGCCTGTATTCGCGAAGCACCTACGACGAGGCGACCTTCTGGTCCGAATATGATCAGGCAGCCTACAAGGCACTCAAGCGCGAGTGCGATCCCGGCGGACGGTTTCCGGGCCTGTATGAGAAGGCGGTGAGGCGGGGCTGACCGCGATCTGTCATAAAGTCATTACCTGGCTGTGATACCAAGACGACTGTTCAGTCGCAGAAGGAAACAGGATGACGCTACATCGAATCAGGCTTGCGGCAGTAGTGCTGGTGCTGGCACTGCTGCTGGCAGCATGCACTTCGGAACCAGGCGGCCACGACAGCAATGTCGCACTGCGGTTTGCCGTTCTGGGCGATGCCGAACCCAAGCCCGAGCCAGAGTTTCCGAATATGGCAGCGGCCGTTGAGGATGTGAATTCAATGGCCGAATCGATGCAAATTGATTTCGTCGTGGGCGTCGGCGATATCGCCCACAAGGGCACCGTTATTCAGTACGAAAACGCTACGACCGTGCTTGAGAGCTTGAAGTTGCCGTTTTATCCGATCATGGGCAATGAAGAGCACGGCAGCACGGTTGAGCGATACCTGCAGTATGCCAACCGATGGGGGCAGGACAAGCCGGAGATCGCCGGCCCCAGTTACGTTGTCGAGACCGATACGGTCGCTCTCGTTCTGGCGTCACCGGATCATGGTCGTGATTTCGACGATCAGGGAATCGACTGGATACTGAATCAAATCAGGCAATTGCAACCCAAGCCGGTGCTGCTGGTTGTGCATGGGGCACAAACCGGCGTTTACCCGGAAAACGCCGACAAGGGCATTACCCATGAACGGTTCGACGAAGTCATTCAGCAACCGAACCTCGCTGCGGTGATTTCCGGCGACCTGCACATGGATATGGACCGGGTGGTCCATTCCAGGGAAATCGACGGTGTGCACTATCTCCACATCCCGGCACTGGAGCGCACCAAGATTCCGGATGAAAGCAATCACACGCCGATGTTTCGGGTTTTCACGCTGGAGGCTGACGGCCGGATGCTGGTCGAAACTTTCGAGGTTGGCGTTGCCGAGCCGTTGGCCCGGCATGAATACCGGTTCGACATCGATCTCGGGGCTGCGGCCAGCAGCGAGACGACCCGGAGCAGGGATAGCGTCAATGGCACCGCCACCCGGCAGACCGCGTTCCGGATCCGCTCCGATATCGATCAATCGCTGAATGCCGATTCTGGATGGGCCGCCGAAATCAACGAAGATGCGATTGTGAACGTGGACGATCCGTTTCGCATCCGCTTTGAGCTGGAGGCCGCCGGCCACTCGACCCCGGGGCAGAAATTTCAGTTGCAGGCAAGGCGCAACAGCGGCGAGTGGGTGCGGGTGGGCGCTGAAAATTTTCCGCAGCCGGAGAAATTGCTGACGCTGGATTCGTCGGGGGAGGCGGGTTTTGGCGATGCGTCCGGAGTTTGGCGTCTGGATTCCGGTGAAGCGGTCAGCCTGACCGTGGCAGACGACGGCGCTCTTGAGGTCAGTGCCGGGCAAGACCCGGTGCTGGGAATCCTGACCCGGGAACCGACGTGGACACCCGTGGAGCTGGCCCTCTACGTCCGATTTCCGCAAGATCGCGGCACTGGAACCGGCCTGGTATTCGCTTATCGTGACCCGGGCAATCACCATCGGGTGGACCTGGATGCTGACGGCACGATTCAGCTCAGCCGCGTTGCCGAGGGCGACACTACAAGCTTGATGCAGAGGCAAATCGATGTTCCGGAGGACCAATGGCTGGAACTCAAGGTCATTGTGAATGGTAACGACGTGATCGTTGAATTCGATGACGACGCGCTGGAAGTTTCCACCCGGATGGAAACCGGGATTTCACTTTCCCCTGTGGGGTTCCACGTGCCGGCCGACAGCACTGTCCAGTTCAGGGATATTGTGATCGAAGGGGAGCCACGCTCGCCGCGCGTCAGCATCATGGCCAGCGAGCAGTTCCAGCATGGTCAGTCCACGGCCGATCTGCTGGACCGGTCCGACGAAGCCTTTGTCGCAGGCGCCGGGATCAGTTTTGCCGATCAGACACCGCGCTGGTCCGGTGTCAATGCTCAAGGCGAATGGGAGTGGCCGCTGGTGATTCGACGTTTTGCCGACGGTGCCGTGACCAACAATACCGGCGACACCTTTGAATTCAGAATGGCCGATGAATCCGGAGAGCCGATTTCATCGAATCAGAATCCTGCCGTGACGGTGGCGGTTCCGCCCGGTCATATCGGCGGCACCTTTGTGGAGACGCCGGCGCGCGTAGGTCCCTGGCAGGCCTCCAATGGCGACCTGTATTTTCTGATGGAACCGTCTGAAACCTATAACGTTCTGATGACGGTCAAATCATCCGACGGAGGCGAGACCTGGCAGGAGATCGACGGCAGCAATCGGCCGGCAACGGGAGATCTGGAGGGATTTGCCAGCTTTCTGGTGGGTGGCAGTATCCACATGCTGCATCAGACCTCCGATGACGTGCTGTATCACGTCGTCAACACGTCGGATCATCCGGAGCAACCGGACCGCTGGGTCATTCGTGACGAGTGGCTGGCCTCGCCGATGGAACCGCCGACCCAGGTTGCCGATATCGTGGTTCGTTCCGACGGCAGTATTGTCGGTGTTTACGGAGGGCCTGAGCGTATCCACTTCAAGACGCGGTCTGTCGATGGAAGCTGGGGCGAAGAAACCGTCATTGATGCAGCGACCCCGCCCAGGCTGTCAGGCCCGATGATGGCACTCGGCCAGGATGACATGATTCATCTTGCCTACACCGGGGATGACGGTACAGCGTGGTATCGCCGGATTCTGCCCGATGGAAGTCTGAGCCCAAGACAACAAGTGGCAACTGGCCTGGGTACCGACAGCGATGATGTCGGCAGCATTCTGCCGCTGGTGTTCATCCCTGAAACCAATACAGTGAGCATCATTTACCGACTGGCTTCGGGATTCCTGTGGGAGCGCCGCAGCACCGACCATCGCGCGCTGACAGAACCCGTCCAGGTGAGTGATCGCCGGGTCGTGCAGAATGCCGTGGACTCCGATCAGGCCGGTGCTGATGCTATCGCCGACGGGCAAACCGTGCACGTGCTTTTTATCGAACAAGAGTCAGGAAGCATCTTCCATGCTCGCAGCGAGCGTGCTGGAGCGTGGTCCGAGGCAGTTCCGGTCGCAGAAGATGTCAATGCCCAGTGGGTTCGCGGTGCGCGACTGTCGGATGACCAGGGTCAGTTCGTCTATGGTTTCATCTATGACGCCGGCTCATTCGGCGGCTCGGGAATGAATCGGTATGACGAGATCAGGCTTGTGGATCCTTGATCAGTCGGGCCGGACTCTGACTCCGTCTGCGATGCGGTCACCGGGGTGGGTAATGATCACGTCACCAGGCTGGAGACCGCTGATGACCTGACTGCTCAAACCACTGACACGGCCGCGCTCGACTGCACGCATGCGGGCATGTCCATTCTCGACGACATATACCGACCATTCGCCTTCGAGACGAAACAACGCGCTCGTCGGCACCTGAATGACGTCGTCGGCCTCCCACACGATGAACTCGGCTTCGATTCGATAAGCCACGCCCAGGCGATCCCAGGCCGAGGCCGGATCGTCAAAATCGATGACCACCGGAACGCGCTGTTCGTCGACACCCAATGCCGAGACTCGGGTGAATCCTGCCGGCTCGACCCGCCGAACGGTACCGGTCAGTTCATCATCGCCACCCCAGCCGGTCATGATCACGCGCATTCCGGGGCGAACCCGTACGGCTGCTGTCGAGAGCAGGTCGACCTGGACCTCCAGATCCGTCAGGCTGCCCACATCGAGGACCGGTTCACCTGCGCTGATCGCGCCTTCGCAACAGCGATGGCGGCGCAAGACCGTCCCGTCAACCGGAGAGCGAACCTCGAGTTCCGGCTGGTCCGACGCCAGTCGTTCACCGCTGGCAATGTCCAATACGGCGCGGGCACTTTCGACCTCGAATCCGGCGACTTCGACAGCATGAGTGGCGGCTCGACGAGCGGCCGCGCTGCGATCCCGGCTGGATCGGGCTCGCTCCATCTCGGTGGTCGAGACCAGGCCGCGTTCGTGCAGTTCGCGGTAGCGCTGATACTCGCTCTCAGCGAAGCGTGCATCGGCTTCGGCCGTTTCCAGGTTGGCCATCGCGTTCTGATGACGGGCACGTGAGGCAGAAAGCGTCTCCCTGGCCTGACTCAGACTTCGCGCATCAAGTGCCGGTGCCGGGTAGGGCTCAAGGCGAAAAAGCACCTGGCCAAGTTCAACCTTGTCGCCTGGCTCAGCCTCGACTCGCTGGAGAAAGCCGCCGATTGGCGCTGACACTGTGTAGGTGTCGCGCAGGCGGGTCTGTCCTTCTTCATTGACCGTCTCGACAAAGCGACCCTGCGTCACGGTGGCCGTATTGACCGGCAACGGGGAGGGACGAAGCGCCAGTGCCAACAGAATCAGCATGGCCAATGCCACGAGAGGAATGATCAAGCGTCTATTCGGTTTCATGCTTTCATCGCTCGCAGTTCAATGCTCGAATTTTCAGTCAACACTTTTCAGCGCCGAAACCATGTCCAGCTTTCGCAGTTGAAGGCCTATCAGGACGACTGAAAGGGATGAGGCCAGGATGACGCCAGCAGCGGCAAAGGCATAGGATTGATGGTCGACATGAAACGGTACTCGCAGCATGTCCATGCTGAATGCCAGGCTCAGCAACCAGGCGAAAAAAGCGCCCAGCAGCCAACCAATCGGCAGAGCCAGTAGCGTCAGTATTGCGATTTCGCCAACCAGAATCCAGCCGACCTGGAATCGGGAGAATCCGAGTACGCGCAGCGTGGCAAGTTCGCGCGAGCGCTCGGCAAAGGCGATTCGTGCGTTGTTATAGACCAATGCGAAAGTGATCGACCCGGCCAGCAACAGCAAGATGCTCATCATCACCAGCACCGTATCATCAAGATATTCACGCAGTCCATCCTCAATTTCACTGATCATGCCGATGCCGGCAACTCTGGAGGCTTCGTTGAGTTTCTGGACAAGCTGATCACTGGAATCCTGGTCGATCATCAGCCAGGCACCGCTGAGCGCCGGGCCTTCGCGCATCAAGTGGTTGAGTGCTTCGAGTTCCATGTAGGCACTGACACCGAGTGGTTCGTCCACCAGGCCGGCCAGGGTCAGCTGCATTGATCGCCGGTGGCCTTCAAGAATTTCCACCGTCACCTTGTCACCGACAACGAGGGCCAGTTCTTCGGCAAGGTATCGGGTCATATGCAGCCCCTCGGGCGGCAAAGCAATCGGGTGGTAATCGGCATCGATGAGCGCACGCAGTTGCGGGTCGGCGGGCAGGCCCATGATCGCGTTTCGTTCGCTTCGCTGCCCGTTGCGCAGAATGACCGGTACGCTGCGGTAGCCTTCGGCATAGAGCACGCCGGGGAGCGATTCCAGCTCGGTCAGCACCCGGGCTGGCGTCGGGTCGATAAATGCGACATGGGTATCCATCATCAGAACCTTTCGGTACTGGGTATCGATCATGTGATTGATGGCACTGAACTGATAGCTGCCCAACAGCAGCAGCGACGCCGACAGGCCGATGCCGGCGACCGTCAGTGCGCTCTTGAATCTGCTCCGCGACAGGTTGCGCAGAATGATTCGCGTGGTCTGGGCCAGCCAGCGACCGGCCCATGACCGATCAAACCAGCCTTGCCGGAAATGGGCAGGAGCCGGCGGACGCATGGCTTCAGCCGGTGGCAGACGAAGTGCCCCAAGGACGGCCCGGAAGGTACCCAGTCCCGCGGCGCCGGTCGCCACGATCATTGCAATTGCGATCACCCGCGGCTGAATCCGACTGACAGTTTCAGGAAAGCGGAAATACTCGGCATAGAGTTCAGCCATTGCATCGCCCGCCCACATGCCAATCACGACGCCCAGCACCAGGCCGACTGCAACAATCAGACCGGTCAACAGCCCGAAGTACACGGCAAGATCAAGATTTCGATAGCCGAAAGCCTTGAGCACGGCGATCTGCTGGCGTTGAGTGCCGATGATTCGGTTCATCAGGACGCTGAGCAGAAACGCCGAAACACCCAGAAAGACTCCGGGCAAAACGATCGCCATCACCTTTAGCTGGTCAATCTCCTGGCTCAGCATGCGGTGGGATATGACTTCATCGCGATCATGTGCGCCAATGCTGCCGTAGGGCCCCAGAATCAGATCAAGGTGATCGATCACGGATTCGGAGCGAACCCCGGCCTGCAGGGTCAGAACAACGTTGTTGAATGCGCCGTCCATGCCAAAAGCCTGACCGACCGCACGGCGGTTCATCCACATCACGGCATAGCGCTTGTAATCCGGCATCAAGTCAGTTGGTGCGACCTGGTAGACAAACTCCGGTGACAGAGCGATACCGCTGATTACCAGGTTTTCGTACCGGCCGCGGATGATGACGCGCAGTCGATCCCCTGCCTTGAGGCTGTGAGCTTCGGCAAAGGGCTCGCTGATCACTACCTGGTCGGCGCGACCGGCTTCCGGCAGGTTTCCCGAACGCAGATGCAGTCGATTGACCGCCGGCTGACGCCCGTCAGGAAGGGACACAACCAGGCCGCGGACCGGATCGTCGAACTCCGGCACTTCCAGTCGCATTGGTGCAACTACTCGCGTCTCGACCAGGTTGACGCCCGGAATCTCGCGCAGGCGATCAGCCACAGCATCCGGCGCCCGCGTGACCTGGGCATAGAGATCGCCAAACTGATGGCTGGCATAGAAGCGTTCCATCGACAGGCGAATGGAGTCCAGAGAATTGACTGCGATCATCAGGGTCATCACGCCTGCCGCGATGACCACAGCGATGGCGAAGACCTGACCTTTCAGCCCGTACAGATCGCGAATTAGCTTGCGATGCAGGGTCAGCATGGCTACCAGACCAGGTCCGCCGGTTCGGCACGCTCGGGATTGTGCCGGATGTCATCAATGCGTCCGTCCTTGAGTCGGACTACCCGGTCGGCCATGGATCCGATCACCTCGTTGTGGGTGATCACTGCAGTGGTTGTACCCAGGGTCTTGTTGACGTGCTCGATGACTTGCAGCACCTTGATGCCGGTCCTGGAATCCAGCGCGCCCGTTGGTTCATCACACATCAACACTGCCGGACGTTTGGCGATGGCGCGGGCAATGGCGACCCGCTGCTGCTCGCCACCGGACAGTTGCGCTGGGAAATGATCCATACGATTGGCCAGACCAACCAGTTCCAGCGCTTCCTCAGGCTTCATCGGATCGCGTGCGATATCGGTCACGATGGCCACGTTCTCGCGCGCTGTCAGACTGGGGATCATGTTGTAGAACTGGAATACGAACCCGACATGGTCGCGGCGGAATGCGGTCAGTTCACGGTCCGTTGCCCGACTCAGATCCTGATCGCGATAGCGAACGCTGCCAGCGCTGGCAGCATCCAGTCCGCCCAGAATATTCAACAAGGTCGACTTGCCCGACCCGGAAGCCCCCAGCATGACCATGAATTCCCCCCGATACAGCGCCAGGTCGACCCCGCGCAATGCGTGAATCTCGACCTCGCCCATGCGGTAGACCTTGGTCAGCCCGACCGCTTCGAAAATGATTTCCTCAGTCATTCACTGGCTCGTATACGGCAACCAACACGTTCTGGCTCAAGTTGCTGAATAGGCCAGTCTACTAGAGAACACCGCCGGAACCTCACGAAGGGCCATCTGTCAAAACCTCCTGACTCACCATTTACCGGGAGAATTCCATGTATCGATTGATGACTGCAATAGTCTGCGGGAGTTTGCTGGCCGTGGGTGTCGCCCAGGCCGGGTCAGACGAATCGCTGTCGGTGGAACTTGAAATCGAGGAGTGGGATGTGCCCTTCGACGGTGCCCGCTCACGTGATCCCTGGGTGGGAGGTGATGATCTGATCTGGTTTGTTGGCCAGCGTTCTCACTATGTCGGTCAGCTGGTTCCATCCACCGGTGAATTCAGGAAGTTTGACCTCGAGGACGGTGCCGGACCGCATACGGTGATCGCGGATGAACGCGGTGCCTGGTATGCCGGCAATCGCGCCGCTCATCTCGGTCGGCTGGATCCCGAGACCGGTCAGATCAGCAAGTTTCATCCACCCGGCGAGGGTCCGCGCGATGTCCATACCATGGATTTCAACAGTGAAGGTCACATCTGGTTTACTGAACAGGGTGGCAATCGGGTTGGTCTGTTCAACCCGGACACTGAAGGGTTCACCATGTACGAGGTGCCCAGGGAGCGTGCCCGGCCCTACGGGATTGTCGTACACAACGACCAGCCATGGATTGCGGCGCTGGGCACCAATCAGTTGCTGACCGTGGTCGACGACAAATTGGTCGAAATCAATCTGCCCCGCGCGGAAACCCGCTCGCGCCGGCTGGCTGTCGACAGCCAGGGCAATGTCTGGTACGGCGACTACGCGCAAGGCTATATCGGACGTTACCAGACCGAAACCGGCGATGTGAAGGAATGGCGAGCCCCGTCGGCCGACCAGTCGCGCCCCTACGCCGTCGCCATGGATGGCGACGATCGTTTCTGGATCGTGGAGACTGGTGTCGATCCCAATGTGTTCGTGGCCTTCGATACTCGCTCGGAGCAGTGGAGCGATTCGTTTGCCGTGCCCAGCGGCGGCGGCACCGTGCGTCATATGGTCTACGATGAAGACAGCAACTCGATCTGGTTCGGTACTGATATGAACACCATCGGGCAGGCGCGGATCAAGGATTGATGAATCGCTGGATGGCACTTTCGCTGGCCGGCCTGGCGCCACTGGCGCTGGCCTGGCCCGATGGCGCACCACCTGGCCACGTTGGCTTTGACGGACAGGATGATTGTGGCCAGTGTCACTATGCCGGCCCGTCGCCGGATGCGCTCAGCGGCCTGGAGTTCATAGGACTTCCCGATCAGGTCAGGCAAGGTGAATTGGTGGAGTTCGTGCTGCGTCTGATCGACACCGAAAGTCGGGTCGCTGGATTCCAGCTGCTGGCGGTTGGCAGTGATGATGAGCCTGGTGAACTTGTTCCCAGCGAGCATCAGGCCATCCAGACTGCAGACGGACGCCGTTACCTGGGACATACCCGGCCGACCCTGTCAGTACCTGATGACGATCATGCCGTCACTGAATGGACAGTAAGCTGGCGCGCCCCGGACCGACCGGGAAGAGTCCGATTGCTGTCTGCCGCTGTGGCCGCCGACGGAGATGAGTCCGCACTGGGCGACACCGTCTATCAAATTGATGTGGACGTCGAAGTGCTTCGCTAGGGAACCTCTGAACAAGTCTGCGCGGGCGCGACAGCGCAGGCGGGAACGCAAGGGCGGTTTGCCCGAAGGGCAAGTAGCCCTGGAGTGGAGCTGTAGCGCGTGCCTTTGCGGGAGTCTCCGGCTTGGCTTGGGTGAGCGTGGTTTGGTCATTCCAAATGAGCGAGCCCAAACGAGGCGGAGACCCCGCAAAGGCCCGTCCCGTATGGGTTTCGCCGGAGAAGCCGCATCTCGCACGTTGCGCCACTCGGCCGTAGCTACGGCTACTGTCACTCGTGTCGCACCGCACGATCTGCGGCTTCTCCGACTGAAACGCGCTCCGCGCAGACTTGTTCAGAGGTTCCCTAGCCAGTAGTTTGTTGCCGGCCGCGTTGACCGCCGACACTTTGCCAGTCCAGATTGCGGGTCAGCACCATGACCGCTGCAAGCAGTGCGAACAGCAGTACCGATCCCATCAGCAATGCGACGTCCTCGGCGCTGACGATCACGAACAGTACGGCGTAAAGCAGCGCCAGTGCAGCAGTGAAGCCCAGCCCGCGGAGCAAGCCGTTCAGCACGTGGCACAGATAGAAGCCGGTCAGGGCGATGCAGGCGGCGGCTGCGATGGCATAGGCCGGTCCGAATCCGAGATGCTCTGAAAGTGACAACAGCAGCAGATAGAAGATCGCCAGCGCGAGGCCGACCAGGCCGTACTCCATGGGATGGATCTCGATGTCCCTGAGGACGCCGAATACAAAGAACGCAGCAAAGGTCAGGCCGATGAACAGCATGGCGTACTTGATGGTCCGCTCACTTTGCCGATAGTGATCGACCGGGTCGATCAGGCTGACCCCGAATTGACGTTGATTGAAGGCTTCGCAGCGTGACTGCATCAGGCAGTCGATGGCAGCTTCCTGCATATTGGTCGAGAAGAACGAGGTTTGCCACCGGGCCCTGAACCCGTCTTCACTTACCTCACGCTCTATTGGCAGATAGTTGCCGACAAAGCTGGGGTGGGGCCAGTCTGCACTGATGTCAATTCGGGTATCCCGGCCAACGGGAGTAAAGTCCAGACGACCGGTTCCCAGGAGTGCCAGGGTGAAATCAAATTCGAGGCGACTGCCCGTATCAGCGTTGAAGTCATCAAGGGTGGCGTGCACACCGTCTCCGATCTCCCGGATCTGGCTGCCCGGTTGAAAAGCGATTTCCTGGTCGTTCATCGTCAGGCTCAGGCCGTTGCCAATGCCGCGAACGTCGCTGATGCCCAGGGCGAGAAAGGGGGTATCGAATTGATAGTCCTGCCATTCCTCAGCCACGCCCCACTTGGCCGGTACCTGAAAATGACCACTGATCCGACCATCAAGATGAAACAGGCGGGCCTGATGGATGCCGCGCGCCCGCTCCTCGGTTTGCAAGCTTCCGTCGAGGGCAAAGCGATCCGGCAGGAAATACAGCCGACCGCTGACTTCCCGCTCTTCCTGTACGCGCTCCCTGGTATCAGGCCGCATGACCCACTCGTGAACTGTTTTCCGATAAGGAGCGACCAGAATCGGCCCGGAAAGTCGCTGGGCTGAACTGGAACTCCGCGCGATATCGGCAAGGACCTGATCGCGCAGTGCCTGTCGTTCTGAGATCAGCCATCGATCATCGCAACAGGAATCAGCAACAACAATATCAGCACGCCAATCGTGCCCAGTCTTGCAGCCAGGTGGAAGCTCACGGCACTAACCTCAATCGACCTCAGGGGACCTTACTTTGCCACTTCAATCTGGCTGTTCCGGGCGGGACTTGTGGCAATTTGGAGGCAATCATGAGTTCAGACCTTGCGCCCGAACCGAATCTGAAGCCTGCTTGAACGCTTTCCCACGCTGGAATACAATCGGTATACATTCTGTAATGCATAATGTATGACAAATGGCCAATATCAGCGTTCGCTTGCCCCCCGATATCGAAAAGGGCCTGGAAGACGAAGCCCGCTTGACCGAGCGCAACCGCTCGGATCTCGTGCGCGAGGCGGTCGGCGAGTACCTGGCGCGCCGGCAAAGAGATCGGCTCATCGACCAGATGAGACTGGCCGCCAGGGCGCTGTATTCGGATCCTGACGCGGTGCGTGAAGGAATCGAAATCAGCGAAGAAGGTATTGAAGATTGGCTTGAAAGTATTGAGCGAGAAGAGCGCACTGCCGGCATCGACCCCGACCAGCGCTGGTGGGATTGACGATGCAACGAAATCAAATCTGGGTTGCCAGCTTCAAGCCCTGGCGTGGCAAGGAAGTCGGAAAGGCCAGGCCTTGCCTGATCGTTCAGGCAGACTGGCTTACCACTGAAACCGCCGGAACGATCATCGTTCTGCCATTGACCTCCAGGCTCTGGACTGATGCAGAAGCCTTGCGGGTAGAAGTGAGTGCACGCGGCCGGCTGCGCAAGACCTCGTGGGTAATGGTTGACAAGATCCAGGCGCTCGATTCCGGCCGTTTTCGAGACGGTCCGTTGGCAATACTCGATGATTCAGAAATGGCAGTGATCGAGCAACGGCTTCAGGCGGTGCTGGGAATGTTTTGAAGTGGCATCCTCCTGCAGGTTGAAGTCGGTTTGCTTGCAGCGGTTGAAAAAAAAATGCTTGGGGATTTGCAGACAGGAGCTGAGATGACCGATTCGTTTCTTGCCGCCGCCATCGACGAAGCCAGGCAGGGTCTGGCCGAGGGCGGGGTTCCGATTGGTTCGGTGCTGGTCCATGACGGCCGGATCATTGGTCGTGGTCACAACCGCCGTGTCCAGTCGGGCAGCGTTGTGCTTCATGGCGAAATGGACGCGCTGGAAAACGCCGGGAGGCAGCCGGCCAGCGTGTACCGGGAAGCGGTGCTCTACACCACGCTGTCGCCGTGTCCGATGTGCAGTGGCGCGATACTTCTATATAAGATCCCGCGCGTCATCATTGGCGAGAATCAGACCTTCTTGGGAGACGAGGAGCACTTGCGCGCCAGCGGAGTGGAGCTGGAGATCGCGCAAAGCCCGGAGTGCATTGAACTGATGCGTCGCTTCATTGCCGATTCGCCGGAACTCTGGAACGAGGATATCGGTGTCGAGTGACTCCACCAGCCCGCGCCGCTCCACATTCAGGTTCGCTTGAACCGGTCGTTCAGGTTGAAGGCGTTTCCCTGTGCCAGGTGATCCAGGTGGTGGGAGCGGCTCCGAATTCTTCCCGGAAACAGCGGGAAAAATGCGACAGGCTGGCAAAGCCAACGGCATAGGCGACTTCACTGACGTTGCCCCGGCCGTGCCGCAACAGTGTTGCAGCTTCGCGCAAGCGGATCGATCGGATGAAGGCCGAGGGTGGTGGCAGGCCACTGTCGTGCATCAGGCGCTTGAGTTGACTGCGACTGACATGCATCGCCCTGGCCAGGGTCTCAACGTTGAGATTTTCATCGTCGAGGCGGTCGAGAATGATTCTTTCGACGCGGCCGGGAATGTCGCCTCGCTCCGTCGCGGGCTGATCATGACGAAGTCGGTCCCGAAGTTCGGCCTGGACCTGCCCGCGCAGGCGACGGGCAAATCCCAGCAGCCGGCGCACCCGCGCGATCAGCAGTTCGGGGGCGAACGGTTTGGTGATGTAGTCGATGGCACCGGCGCGCAGCCCTTCGATTTCGTCGTCGAGCTCGGTCCGTGCGGTCAGCAGAATCACCGGGATACTGCTGGTGACAGGATCGGCGGCCAGCCGTCGCGACAACGCCACGCCGTCCAGTCCGGGCATCATGATGTCGGAAATAACCAGGTCCGGCAGGTCACGGTGGGCGATCGCCAGACCCGTCCGGCCGTCTTCGGCCTCGACAACTCGATAGTCGGGATCCAGACAGTTGGCCACGAATCGCCGCACGTCGGGCTGATCCTCGATAACCAGGATGGTCGTGCGCTGCTCCATCGGCAGGGCGGAGGTTTTTCTTCCACCTGCCCGGGCATCCGGAGTGGCCGTTGGGTTCGCGGTACCCGCCTGCCAATGCTCGACGGTCAGTGGCAATACCAGGGTGAAAATGCAGCCGCCTTGCGAGGCATTCTCTACGCTGAGGTCGCCACCGTGCAGGCGGGCCAGTTCGCGCGCCAGTGCCAGGCCGATGCCTGATCCGGTTCCTTCGTGCGCGGCGGTATAGAACCGTTCGAAAACGCGGTCCAGGCGATCCGCCGGGATGCCCGGACCCTGGTCGGCAACGCGCAGGATTACACCGCCGGTGATACGCTCCAGTGTCAGTGTGACCACGCTGTCTTCCGGGGCGTGGCGCAGGGCGTTGCCGAGCAGGTTGGCGAGAATTTTGTCAAGCGCGTCAGCATCGAACCGCGTCTGGCAGCAGGCATCAGGCGGTGGCCCGATCAGGCGAATGCGGTGTTGTTCGGCAACGGCGGAGAACCTGGCCAGAATGCCGCGGCAGTCGGCAATCATGTCACCTGGGGCGGTTTTCAGGGGGCGATGTCCGGCTTCCAGGCGAGACAGTGCCTGGATCTGATTGACCAGTTCGAGCAGGCGTTCGCCGTTGTCGCGTATGGCGCGCATCTGTTCGGCGGTCTGCTCGGGATTCATGTCGGGAAGTCGTCGAATGACCTCGCTGGCCGGACCGACAATCAGTGTCAATGGCGTTCGCAATTCATGGCTGAGGTTGGTGAAGAATCGTGATTTGGCTTGATCGAGTTCGCGCAGCCGATCCGCCTGGGAGGCCACTTTGGCCAGTGCCTGCCGGGTGATCTGCTGCTCTTCATGCAGGTCGCGGGTGCGTTCGGCGATCTGGGCTTCGAGCCAGCGGGCGCGGCCGCGCAGCCTGCGAAGACGCCAGCGATAGGACGAGAATGCCAACCCGGTCAGGATCAGGGCCAGCACAGGCAGAAACCAGGTCTGTTCGTGGAGCTGCGGGACAATCGAGACCGATAGCCGGGCCGGGGATTCGCTCCAGATGCCGTCAGCGCTGCGTGCCATGACCTCGAACTGAAAGTCGCCGGCCGGCAAGTTGGTGTAGATGGCTTCACGCCGATTGTCGGCCTCGCGCCAGGCATGCTCGAAACCGGCCAGACGATAGCGAAACCGCGCGCGCTCGACATGGTCGAACAGGGCAACGGTATAGGTCACTGACAAATCGCGCTGGTCCTTGTCCAGGGTGATGGCAGCAGGTTGTGGCAGGGCGGGGTCGGTGCCGGCCTGGGCATGCTCAATGACCGGTCGCGGAACGCTGGGGTTGCGATCAATCCGGCCGGTATCAATGCGGATCAATCCACCCTGGCCAGGCAGCCAAAGCGTGCCATCCGACCGCATGAGCCCGGCCGGATGAACCCCGCCATTACCTTCCCGGTTGGCCAGTCCGTCGGCTTCGGAATAGCCGACCACCGGCAAGGTCTCACCGGGTTCGAAATTGTAGGTATTCAGGGCATTCCGTTCGATCCAGAAAATGCCCCGATTGCTGTTCATCCACAAGCGGTCGCGACGATCTTCGCCGATGTAGTGGATGATGTGATCCCAAAGTCCGTGTTCCGTCCCGTATTGGCGCTGCTCGATGATCCGTGTGTCATCGCTGATTGTCAGGCGCAATAACCCCTGATCCTCGCTGCCTGCCCAAAGCACACCGTCGCGGTCCTCGTACAGGCTGCGAATCAGGGGGCTGGCGATTTCACCGGCGACTCTCTGGAGGTGACCGTCGCGCCACAGGTAAAGCCCGTCGGCATAGGCACCAAACCAAATGCTTCCGTCCGGCCGTTCCCAGCCAACCCGTACGTTCGCCGGCGAGTTTTCGACCCGCTGCGAACGGCCGTCGCGATGGCGATACAGACCAGCGTCACCGCCGATCCAGACGGTGCCGGTGGCATCCTGCATCAGCAGACGAACCTTGCGCACCTGTGGGGACACCGGCGTTGTCGATGCGGTCAACTCGTCGGGAAGCCCGGTTCGATCGCAGGTGTTGCCGGACAGTATCCGACACAGTGACAGGCCACCGATCCACAGATCGCCATCGCGATCTTCCAGTCCGGTCCAGATCACCTGCTCGGCACCGTACATGCCAACAATCGGGAATGGGTGGGCCGATCCGTCGATCAGTTCGATCAGGCCGGTTCCGATGCCGGCAGTCCAGATCCGTTCGGGTGATGACCGTGAGGTAAAGACCGTATACAGATTGGCATTGGCGAGCAGTGGTTGATTCCGAAATACCGCACCGATGCGCGGGCGCAGGTTGATGACGCCTTCCCGCTCGGTCGCCAACCACAGGCCGCCGTGGTCGGCGATCGCCAGATCGTTGATAGGACCAGTGAGCGACAACACCAGCTCTCCGTCGAGGTACAACCGGCTGCCATGGGCTTGCCAGACCTGGCCGCTGACATTGGAGTGGACCGGCCTGGGCAGGGCGCTGGTCTGATTGACCTGCGGTGCCACGACCCGCACGCTGTCGCCGACGATCTCGTAGAGTGTCTTGCCGGCCCGTACCCAGAGCCGTTCACCGGCAGCGTGCAGCCGGCTACCGGGCATCAGGGATCGATCCTCGGAACTCCATTGCCGCAGCAACTGCACGCCACTCTGGTCAAGCCGATACAGGCCGGTGTTGTTGACCACCCAGGTGGCCTGTGCGTGCTCCAGAACAGCCAGAACAGGTTCGTTTCCTCCGGGCTTGAAGGCGACCGGAGATAGCTGGCCATCGCGACAACGAAGCAGGCCGGCCGCATCGGTTGCCAGCAACGCGCCGCCGTCGGCCAGTGGGGCCAGATCATTGACCCTGATGGGATGTTCGAAATGGCACATCGACGTCAGACGACCCTGCCGGGCCAGAAAAATGCCTTGTCGTGTGGCCAACCAAAGCCTGTCCTGAATATCGAGCCGGTGGGCCATGACGGCACCGGGATCGATACCAAGTGGCTGCACTTGACCGTCCTCAACCCGGCCCAGCCGGCCGGTTTCGGCGAACAGCCACAGTACGCCGTCGCCATCGAGAGTCAGGTCAATCAGCCTGTTGGAGGGCAATGCCGGATGAGTGTGGGACCGATAAACGCTCGTCTTCACACCGTCATAGCGGACCAGTCCGTCCGGGGTTGCGATCCAGAGAAAACCCTGCGGTCCGAAACGCACTGCGGTCGCGCTGTTGACCGGCAGACCATCGGCCACCTGTAGCGTGTCGGCAATGAAATCCGGATGCCGTTCGGCCGCCTGGGCAAGCGCCAACCCCAGCACGCCAATCAGAGATGGCGTGATTCGATTCCTCAGGACATCAATAAATTTGGGCAACATGGCTGGCATCCAGCATAGCCGCGAACGATAGCGTTCACCATCCCGTTTGGCCCGGTCGCTGGTTTAAGGAACCTCTGAATAAGTCTACGCGGGCGCGACGGCGCCTTTGCGGGAGTCTCCGGCTTGGCTTGGGCGAACGTGGTTTGGTCATTCCAAAAGAGCGAGCCCAAACGAGGCGGAGGCCCCGCAAAGGCCCGTCCCGTAAGGGTTTCGCCGGAGAAGCCGCATCTCGCACGTTGCGCCACTCGGCCGTAGCTACTGCTACTGTCACTCGTGTCGCACCGCACGATCTGCGGCTTCTCCGACTGAAACGCGCTCCGCGTAGACTTGTTCAGAGGTTCCTTAACTGGCTCAATCGCCATCACCCTGGTCCAAACAGGCCAATATCCGGACCACTGGCGCAAACCTTCTGCCCGCAGGTTTTCTAGCATGGCCTGGTATCACTCATAGGGGAGAGAAACATGTCCGTCGAGCCTGTCGATCAACGGATTTATATGCTGGCTATCGGACTGTCTTTGGCCGCTGGTCCGGCTATTACGCACGCCGATCTGTGTCGGGTCGACGCCGGCGCTTCCGGTGCCGGCGATGGCAGTTCATGGGCAGACGCCTATACCGATCTGCAACCTGCGCTCACGGACCCCGATTGCACCGAGATCTGGGTGGCGTCAGGCCTTTACAAGCCGGGCACGGCAACCACCGACACCTTCCAGCTCGAAAGCGGCGTGGCTCTCTACGGCGGTTTTGCTGGCACCGAATCGTCCCTGGATGAACGCGATGTCGCGGCCAACGTCACGGTGCTTTCCGGCGATGTTGGTGATGACGACATCACAGACGCAAACGGTGTCGTCACCGATCCCGGCGATCAGAACGGAACCGGCGACCAGGTTGGCGACAATGCTGAGCACGTGATCACGGCTGGTGGCACGGATGCCTCCGCCGTGCTCGATGGCTTCACCATCACCGCCGGTCATGGCGAAGTGGGTGCTGGTCTCTACAATGTGGGCGGTTCGCCGACACTGTCCAATCTGACGTTCCGAGGCAACCGGACCGGTGGGATCACCGGCATCACTGGCGGCGGCGGTCTCTACAACCAGGGGAGCGCCTCGCAACCCGTCGAGCTTGTCGCGACCAACCTCATCTTCCGCGACAACTTCGGGCGCGACGGCGGTGGAATGATGAACGTCTCCAATACGACGGTCTCGCTCACAGGATCGACCTTTCGTAACAACGTCGCCTCGTCGAGGGGCGGTGCGATCGCCAGCTTCGGTTCCGTCGACCTGGCAATCACCGCGTCGATCTTCCACGACAATGCAGCAGACGAGGGAGGCGCGGTCTTCGGCGTGTCGTTGACCTTCTTCCCTCCACCATCCGGTAGCCTGACGGTGACGGACTCGACATTCCGCCGGAATCAGGCGTTCGAAATTGGAGGAGCGATCCGCGCCCGCGGACCCGATGTCGTGGTTCAAGGCTCGACTTTCGACCAGAACCGGGCTCAATCGCACAGTGTTGGCCATGGGGACGGCGGGGCGATTTACATGGGGCTCTTCAACACCGCCGGGGAACCCGCCGGGGGGCTTTTCCTGACCAACAGCACGTTCAGCGAGAACTATGCCGAATACCAGGGCGGGGCGGTCGCCGTCGAGTGCGAGGACGTCATCCTCGACCCCGACGCGATCCAGATGAACCACCTCACGTTTCGGTTCAACGAGGTCGGGTTGCAGGGTCGCGGTGGCGCCATCGCCAACCTCGACGATCAGACCTCGGGGAACATCAGCGGGTGCTTCGACTTCGGCATCAACAACTCGATCCTGTGGCTCAACCGCATCAACTCGGAGATCTACAACGATGGACCGCAGAGCAAGCCCGTCATTCGCAACAGCATCGTCTGGAGATCGTTCGGCAGCGGGCCCGACTGGAACGACGAGTATGGACACGACGGCGGCGGCAATCTCGACGCACACCCCTGGTTCGACCACCTCGGCGACCGTGGCGGCCCGACCGAAACCATCGCCATCCGCCCCACCAGCTTTGCCATCGACAGCGCCCACCCGGACTTCTGCCCGCCCACCGATCAGCGCGGCGTGCCGCGCATGCAGGACGGCGACGGCGATGGCGTGCCCGGCTGCGACATGGGTGCCTTCGAGGTGGTGTTGCCGACGCCGGTACTCGGCTCGCCGGTCGGGGGCTCCACCGGCACCAGTCCGATTCCGGTGACCATCGATTTCGACCTGCCGGTCGAGGAATTCGACATCACCGACCTGGTCGTCGGCAACGGCACGGCCGGCAACTTCGCCGGCTCCGGCAATACTTATACGGTGGAGATTACGCCGAACGGCGAGGGAATGGTCACCGTCGACCTGCCGTTCGGTGCCGGCGAGTGGCCGCCGGGGGGCTGGTTCGAGAACAATACGGAGCCATCGCAGGGACATCCCAGCATCGCCGCCGAGCAGCTCTCGATTCTTTTTGACGGCACGCCACCCGGCGTGACCCTGGCCACCACGGCGCCCGACCCGACCAATGTCGCGCCGATCCCGCTGACGATCACCTTCACCGAACCCGTTGCGGGTTTCGAACTTGCTGACCTGGGCATCTCCAACGGTTCGGCGGACAATTTCTCCGGCTCCGGAGATGCCTACTCGGTCGGCATCACGCCGTTCGCTGATGGGACGGTGGGCGTGGATGTTGCTGCCGGCGTGGCCAACGATGCTGCTGGCAATGGCAATACGGCCGCGACCCAGCTGATCATCACCTACGACGGCACGCCGCCGACCCCGGTGCTTGCGAGCAGCGCGAGCGACCCGACCAATGCTGCGCCGATCCCGGTTGTGGTGACGTTCGACGAGCCGGTGACCGGTTTCGATCTCGCCGACCTGCTAGTCGACAACGGTGTGGCGGATAACTTCACAGGTTCCGGCACCGCCTATACCTTTGACGTGACGCCGATCGGTGACGGTCTGGTTACCGTAGATGTGGTCGCCGGAGCTGCCAGCGATTCGGCGGGAAACGCCAGTACAGCCAACCACTTCACGATCCACTACGACGCGACCGCACCCGTGCCCACACTTGTCACTGTCGCCGATCATCCAACCAATGTTTCACCGATACCGGTCACGCTCATATTCAGCGAACCGGTGACAGGTTTCGACCTCGCAGACATCTCTTTGAGCAATGGAACAGCGGGGAACCTCACTGGCACAGGCGATGCGTTTGCCTTCGACATCACGCCTTCTGCCGACGGCCAGGTTATCGTGAACCTGGCCGCGGGCGTCACGACTGATGCTGCCGGCAACAGCAATACCGCGGCGTCCCAGCTCGACCTCATCTACGACGGGACGGCACCGATTCCGTCGCTCGTGAGCTCGACGAACAACCTGACCAATGTCTCGCCGCTGCCGGTGACGGTCACATTCAGTGAACCGGTGATCGGCTTCGATCTGACAGGCGTGACGGTAGACAACGGCACGGCCGACAATCTGACAGGTTCGGGAGCAACGTACGCATTCGACGTGATTCCCGCTGCCGACGGGACGGTCACCGTGGAGATTGCTGCCGGTGCAGCAATCGACGGCGCCGGCAACACCAGCGTGATGGCCGGCCCGCTTGTTCGCACCTTCGACGGCACGCCACCCGCTATCGTTGCAACCAGTCTGAGCCCGAGCTACTCGGGAATCGGCCCGGATACTGTAGACGTGCAGTTCAGTGAAGCGATGTACAACCCTGAAGGCGACATCCATCCCGATGATGTCACCCATCCCGCAAACTATCTTCTGGTCGGAGCCGGCAATGACGGAACGTTTGAAACGATATCATGCGCGGCTGGCGCGGCAATCAGCGATGACCCATTCCCTGTTGGTGCCGTGAACTGGAACAGCACATCGCTGATTGCGACGCTTTCACTGCCAGCACCGCCCGGCGCCGGCGACTACCGCTTGTTCATCTGCGGCACTACGTCCCTTCGGGATCTCGCCGGTAACGTGCTGAACGATGGAGCAGACGCATCCGTCGGCTTCGGTGTCGGAATCCCGTTCATGGTGCCCACACTCCATCCGGCTGGACTGGTGCTACTCATCCTGTTTTTCGCGCTGGCGGGAAGCTGGGGGACGTACAGAGCCCGGAGAGCATTGAACTGATGCGCCGAACCCAGGGATCCTAGTACAAAAATGAGACCCCCAGCTCTGCTGGGGAGGCCTTCTCAGTTTGACAGTTCCGGAAGTCCCATGAAAACTCCGAAGCGTGAGCCGCCAAGCATCACGCTAAGGAGAAATCATGAGACAGGTGAACAGTTTAAATCAC